>SAMEA3663036__coassemble_322_pt1 | contig 23165 bp, 17 predicted proteins | sample SAMEA3663036__metabat2_high_PE_031 | metagenome-assembled genome bin SAMEA3663036 (sample SAMEA3663036) | pig gut metagenome | biome: pig gut; feature: pig-associated habitat; material: faeces | place: France | collected 2012
ACAGAAATATCTTTCGTCTTTATCGCGATGCCCGTCGAATCGGGTTCAATGTATCTTGGCGGTTCAATGCCACGAAGAGCAGATACAAGGGTAGCCATGCAGGACAAAGTGAACGTAACCGACTATAACTCTCTCTCGTTTCGATGGGCAGTCGTCGGCCTTGTGCTGACGCTGCCCCATCCATAACTGCAAATGTCAGACAAATATCAGGGAGAAGACAAAACATTGGTAGTAAAATGAGACATACGCTATATACTCTGACGCTCGTGGCCTGCATCCTCTGCATGCCACTTGGCACCTTCGCCCAGCGTGTCACGCATACATATAATAATGTGTCGCTCAGCAAGGCCCTGCTCCAGTTGAACAACGAGCAGACGGAATACATCGTCAACTTCCTCTACAACGAGCTGGAGGACTTCCGCATCACAGCCACCATCAAAAATAAGAAACTGCCCGATGCCATCCAGCAGATGATAGGCTTCTACCCCGTCCGCATGACCGTGAAACACGACGACCACGAAATCTATGTGGAGTGTACCCACAAGACCGACCGCCACCTGACGGGAACCATCATTGATGAACAGGGATTGCCGTTGGCATATGCAAATATTGCCATTCTAAACCCTGCCGACAGCACCCTACTTGGCGGTGGCGTTTCGAATGAGAGCGGCTACTTCGCCATTCCTTATGAGCAAGATAAAATTCTTGCACGCATTTCATACGTCGGTTACAAGACCAAATTCAAGATATGTAACCAGCCCGAAGTAGGTACTATTCGCTTACATCCAGACAACTACACTTTGAAAGGTGTGACCGTGAAGGGCTACAAGCCAACAATGAAGATGACCAATGGTGGCATGGAAGTTGCAATCGAAAACACTATCCTTGCTAAAATGGGAACGGCATTTGATGTGCTCAGCCAACTGCCGCGTGTGTCAGTGAACAATGATGCCGTCACCGTATTTGGCAAGGGTGCACCGCTCATCTATATCAACAACAAGCGTATGACGAACAGTCAGGAACTGCGCGAATTGAAATCGGAAGACATTAAGTCAATAGAAGTCATCACTAACCCTGGAGCGGAATACGATGCCGAGGTGGAGGCTGTCATCCGTATTAAGACGAAGCGCCGTCAATCAAGCGGATTCAGCATACGTAACGATGCATACGGTTCATACAACAAATGGATGTCGGGCTTCGACCAACTGACCTTGAAATATCAGACGAAGAAATTTGAGTTTATCAACAGTACGTATGTTGATGCGGATAAAAGCGGTGAGGACAATCAACTTGATATAAATCTTTATACTGACGAGAATAAAATTCACATCAGCCAGAAAATCCCTGTTGAGATGAGCAGTACGGCTCTATCGGAATATTTTGCCTCCGATTATTACGTTAATGACAGCAACTCCATTGGGGCTTCGTATCGGTATTACGGAAGCTTGCATGGCCGCTTAAAGGGCAGCAGTCATCAGACCATTCTGCGAAACAACCAGCCGGAAGGCATCGTGGATATGACGGAAGTTGTTGAGAGTGACTACCAGCGGCACACGGCCAATATCTACTATGTGGGAAAGATGGGCAAACTTGGGATTGATTTCAACGGCTCATATTTCAACTACCGCAGTGGAAGAGATGATGAAGCAGTTGAAACAAGTATCGAACTGGGCAGTCGCAACGTTCACTCCGACAGCCGTCAGCATAGCCAGGTCTATGCAGCCAAACTGATGTTCGACTATCCGCTGCTGGGTGGTAAACTGTCATTTGGAACTGAAATGTCAAAAACCAAGTCTCATGGCCTGTTTCGTAATCTGGAGCAGTACGTACCCTCTTCTGAGACGGATATTCACGAGCGTAATTTATCCGGGGTTGCCCAGTACGACCTGTCGCTGAAGCGTTGGAGCATAGGGGTAGGCATCCGCTACGAAAATGTCGTCCGAGATTATTTCTCAGAGGGTGTAAGACAGAACGATGTCAGCCGACGTTATAACAACGTATTTCCCAATCTTTCGCTTTCATGGCAACGGGGCGAGTGGAGCCTGCAACTTAATGCCTCCGAAAAGATGCACCGCCCCAGCTATAGAAGCCTGAGCAACTATATGCAGTATGACAATCGTTACCTGTACGAAGGGGGTAATCCGTCGCTGCTGCCAGAACGTGTTTATAATACAGAGGCTAGCCTTATCTACAAGTGGGTGTACGCCTCCCTCGGACATAAGTATGTGAAGGACGCAATGGTGTGGACCAATTCGCTGCTCGGACAACAAGAGATTGCCTATACTACCAACAGAAATTTCGACCACCAGCAGATGCTCTTTGCCTCCATCTCACTCTCACCGCGATTCGGCAAGTACCAGCCAGTGGTAGAGGTGAACTACCAGCAGCAGTTCTTCGACACGCAGGGCTATAGTTCACGCGAAGCCCTCAGCAAACCAGGCTTTGGTTTCAGATTCAATAACCGCTACGCGTTCACCGAATCATTGATGGCCACCCTGTCCTTGGAAGGCGTTACTCGCCAGTACGGCGGTTTCCGTATGAAGCGTGAAGGGCTTCTCGCCGACTTTACCCTGCGCAAATCATTTGCAAAAGACACGTGGGTAGTCTATCTTATGGCTTCTGATATCTTCAAGACTTGGCGTGAACGCTGGACGATGTATGGTCAGGGGGCAGAGAGTTCAAAGGACTGCTACAACTATACTCGCAGCATTTCACTATAAGTAACCTACAACTTCAACGCTAAACGAAGTAAGTACAAGGGTACTGGTGCAGGTAATGACGAAAAGAACCGACTATAACTCTCTCTCGTTTCGATGGGCAGTCGTCGGCCTTGTGCTAACGCTGCCATTCCTCTTTTTAAGAACAGATAACGCCCAGTGGTGTAATATTGTCTGACTTCTAGCGTTTATTATAGTAGAACATTACAGAACATATAATCATATTCAATGAAAACAATGAAGATTTGGAGACTCGCCTTTGCGATGCTTGCTGCCTTCTCCATCGCCTCTTGCAGCAGCGATGACCATTGGGAGAAACGGCTGACGAACGAGCAAAAGGAAACCTACGCGCAAAATATTTCGGGCGAATATCCCGGTCAGTATATCATTATTTACAAAAACAAGGATTGCAAAGAATGGATAAACGAGGAAGGACGGCGCGTAACGGAAGCCCACAGCGAAACCTTCAACGGCGTACAGGTTGATGTGTCCAACAATAAGATGCTGCACGTATTCTTTCAAGACTTCCCAGTGTCTCTGATTACAAAGGTCGTGGATGCGGACGAAGAGTTGAGCCATGCACTTGCCGAGGCTTCTCCGCAGGCCATCACCGCCCGCTACGGCTTCGACTACGATACGGACTATTCGCACATCAAATGGGCCTTCATCCCCAACGTCATGCTGCTACAGTTGAACTATAGCGGTGCAGAACACCACATCCGCGTGGAGTTTGACAACAACAGCCAGTATTACACGTTTACTGAGGACGAACTGAAACAGCCGAGAGCATTCCGCCCTCTTGCCGAAAACGGCATAGTCCTCCAACTGAAATCCATCTACGACGGCCCGACGCTTATCCAACAATTTGGCTCAGAGGGCAACTATATGCACATCATCTTTAAGGCCGAATAAAAAGCATATAAAAATTTATAAAGCAAATGAGAACAACGAAGATTTGGATACTCGCCTATGCGATGCTTGCTGCCCTCTCCCTTGCCTCTTGCCGCCAATCTGCACAAAAGACAGAAATGGAACGACAAGCAAGCAGCACAGAAGTTTCGGCCAACGCCGACACGCTGCACTACGGCCTTGTTCTCTGCAATGTTTATAAGCGCGGAATACAAAAGGTGGAGTTTACGATCAAGAAGAAGTAAAACAAACGTATGCAGGGGGAGTTGTCATTATGTGATACTCCCCCTGCTTGTATCTACTCTACGAGGAATTATCTTAGTCACCTTGACATCCCTTGCTGGAACTTCTGTATTCGTCCATCGTATCTGCCATCGGCAATGTCGTGGTCTTCATGGTCGGCACGTCTGAGCTCGTTGGCATTGCGCTCGGCTTTGCCGCTTCGCTCGTCGAAGAACCTGCCCAAGGTGCTTGCCAGCCAGACAAAACGTTCCGCTTCCTGCTTCAAGGTGGCACTGGCAAGTTCGGCAAACATCTTCAGGTATTGCTTGATGGCGTATGACTCATTGTCCCAGAAGATGTCACCATGCTTGCCGCCACGACCTCCGAAACCTGAATAGGCATAGTCCTGAATGGCTTTGATGCAAAACAGCAAGCCCTCCTCAATGCGGTAGATATAGGAAGACTTTGCCTTTCCTTTGCCTTTCCTTTGCCTTTGGTTCAGCCGGCGACCTTTGGTTTAGAGCGTTGTTATTGATATTTGCACATCAAACTGTACACCCTACAAAACAGATGAAAATATCAATTCTTTTTCTGCTCTTTGCAGTACTCTCTGTGGCAAACATGTGTGCACAGAAATCAAATAATGTTTTGTACGTAATGGCGCATACTTATTGTACCTATAGTTATTCTTCTGAAAAAAATGATATAAATACTATTTTCCCGGTTATTTTGTGTAAATTTGCAGAAGAATTTATAAACGACATAGATACTAACCAATACAACATCCTAACTAAACAATATGATGAAGAAACATTCTGTTCTTGCTGCCGCCATGGCAATAGCCGGCTGGCTTTCCTCCCCATCAGTCTCTTATGCCCAGAGCAAACTCTACGACCAGCATTTCGACTTGAGCGAGGTGCGTCTGGGCGAGAGTCCGTTTGCCACCGCCATGTACCGCAACGCGCGGTTGCTCCTGGACTACGATGCCGACAGGCTGATGACGCCGTTTATCCGTCAAGCCGGACTCGACAAGGCGGGCTCCAAATACCAAGGATGGACAACCACCCATCCGTCGTTCTCCAACTGGGGACTCGACAGCTGGTCACTTGAGGGGCATGTAGGAGGACACTATCTGACAGCCCTCGCCATGGCATATTCGGCCATAAGCGACGAGAACCTTCGCGGACAGCTCAAGGACAGGCTCGACTATTGCATAACTATACTTAACGACTGCCAAGAGGCATTTGATGACAACTCAAACGGACTGAAAGGCTTTATTGGCGGACAGCCCATAAACCAGATATGGACGGGACTCTACGCAAACGACCTCACAGAATTCAGAAAATATGGCGGATGGGTGCCATTCTATTGCGAGCACAAGGTGCTGGCCGGACTCCGCGATGCATGGATATATGCAGGCAACGAACAGGCGAAGGAATGTTTCAGGAAGTTGTGCCAATGGAGTGCTGACGTGGTGTCGAAGTTGTCATACTCCGACATGCAGAACGTCCTCGGATGGGAACACGGAGGCATGAACGAGGTGCTGGCCGATGCCTACCACATCTTTGGCGACAGCAAATGGCTCGAAGTCGCACAAAAATACTGCCACGCCTATGAGGTGAACGGTATGCAGGGCACGGAGCAGAGCTACAGCCGCACTTTCCTCGACGGTCAGCATGCCAACACTCAAGTACCTAAGTTCATAGGCTTCGAGCGTATTGCAGCACTGACAACAGGCGACAACGCCAGACTGGCCACGGCGGCACGTAACTTCTGGAGCGATGTTGCCGACAACCGCACCGTATGCATAGGTGGTAACAGCGTCTCCGAGCACTTCCTCGCTCACAGCAAGGGAGAGCAGTATGTGACCAACCTCGACGGTCCTGAGAGCTGTAACTCCAACAACATGCTGAAGCTCTCGGAAATGCTTTTCGACAGAACACATGACGCAAGATATGCCGACTTCTATGAGCAGACCATGTGGAACCACATACTGTCAACGCAAGACCCCGAGACTGGAGGATATGTGTATTTCACATCGCTACGGCCACAGAGCTACCGCATATACTCACAAGTTAATCAGGGCATGTGGTGCTGCGTAGGCACAGGCATGGAGAACCACAGCAAATACGCACACTTTATATACACTCATCAGGGCGACAGCGTCATATACGTCAACCTATACACCGCCAGCGAGCTGCAGAACGACAAATTCGGTCTGAAGCAGCAGACAGAATTCCCATACAGCCAGCAGTCAACCATTACGATAAACAAGGCCGGAACCTACACCGTTGCCCTACGGCATCCGTCATGGGCGACAGAAGGTTTCTCGGTAGAGGTGAACGGCATACAGCAGGGGGCCGAGGTAACTGCAGGTGTGGCATCGTATGTCAGGGTGTCGCGCTCTTGGCAGGCCGGAGATGTCATTAGCGTTAAGCTTCCTATGACCATGCGCATAGAGCCATGCCCCGACTATCCAGACTATATCGCATTCAAGTATGGCCCGGTGCTGTTGGCAGCAAAGACTACTGCAGCAACAGAGGAGGAGGCAACAGCAACAGGACTGGAGTACGAGAAACTGCAGAACGAATATGGTGGTGAGGGACGTATGGACCACGCTCCAGGCAGTATGGCGACCATGAAGTCACTGTCGTCAGCACCATTGCTCATTGGCGAGAGAGCCGACGTTCTGAACAGGATAAAGACAATAGATGCCGGGAAGCTAACTTTTGCCATAGACTGCACAAGGGAGGGCAACTCCACATTCGAAGGACCGCAGGGCACAAAGTCATGGCTTACGCTACAGCCCTTCCATACCATTCATCACTCACGATACTCATGCTACTGGTATCAGCAGACTGAGGAAAACTACGCCAATAGCGACATGGGGCAAAAGGATGCTGAGGAAGAGGCCATAAACAGCCGCACCATAGACTTCGTTGCGACTGGTGAGCAGCAGAGCGAGGCTGGACACGACGCACTCTACAGCACAGGCTCAACATCGGGAAACTACAACGGTGAGACCTACCGTGACGCACGCGCTGGAGAATTCATACAGTACACCCTTGCCAACCCCTCCGGCCGTACTGACAGCATGGCCGTGATGTGCCGCTTCACCGTTGCCGACAAGGGACGCAGCGCAACTGTTTACATCGACGGACAGTCCATTGGCACAATCACCATTCCTGAGACAATAAAGGGTTCGGACGACAAAGGCTTCTTCAACATAGAGTTCCCCATACCAGCAGAGGTGATGACTGATGCTGAGGGAAACGGCAAGACATCCATTACATTCAAGATAGTGGCATCGCAGGCAACCCTCTGCCCCGGCCTATACTATCTGCGGCTGGTCAGCGGCTACGATGCCCACGACTATGTCTTCAGAGCGAGAGACTGGCAGTCGGGTGACGAGGCGCGCGTGCGACAGGCGAACATAACCTACGATGACATTAATAACACTATTACTTTAAAGGCTGGGACAGGCGCCAACAACGTCTGCCTCGGCCTCAATCATGCCAACACCGACTACACACTGACCCCAGCACGCAAATACCTGGTTGTACGCGGAACCAATCTCAGCCTGCTTGCAGGAAAATCATACCTGTGGTGGCTCAACGGCATAAACAAGGGAACCAGCGTGGCTCCCACACGAACAGCCACTGTTACCATCAGCAATGGCGAAACAAAAACCTACAAGCAAGTAATAGCATGGGACATGACGGCAAGCGGACTTGATGCCAACAACACCGGACAGAGGTTCAGCATCTGCAACGGTATGACCATCTTCGGACTGACATCCACAACGGGTACTTCAACCATAGACTACATTGGGTTCGAAAGCTCCATTGATGACTTTATAACATCAACTGCCGTCACCCTACAAACCATCAACCCACAAGTATCCTCCCCCGCCTATACTCTCTCAGGCATCAGGAAGCATGGCAATTACAAAGGCGTATACATAAAAAATGGAAAGAAGCAGGTGAAAAACCTTCGACCTTAGTCCTTCGACCTTAGACCTTCGACCTTAGACCCTCTTAACACTCTGCAATAAATGTTCAGCGAATACCGCAGGCTGCACGCGCTGCAAGCGCAGAAGCGCACAGCCCAGGGGAAAGCGTAGCGGCACCCTGGGTATAAGGGTTTATAATCAATGCGCGCTGTAAGCGCAAAAGCGTTATCTGTCCTGCTGTTGTCTATGCTTTTGCGCTTACAGCGCGACCATCAACTACATGTAATAACCCAGGGTGTCGCTACGCTTTACCCTGGGCTATGTTCTTTTGCGCTTACAGCGCGATAATTACCTTTGACCTTCGACCTTCGAACCCCTCGATAATGGTATCATCAATCATCAATCTTCAACCATCAATAATCAATAATCAATCATCCGACCTTAGTCCTTCGACCTCCCTTTAAGGTTGTCTTTAGGAGGGTGAAAAGAAGCGGAGGTACTCGCTTTCAAAGTTTGGTGTAAAGACATTGCTGCCAATGTTTGCCAATATCTCTGCACGGCTCCAGAACCTGCCTCCGTCAAGCTCGTTGGCATCGGGTGTAATAATACCGCTGTATGTTGTAATGTGGACATTCACCAATTCCCGTTCCCGGCTACTCTCGAAGATGTATCGTCCGATGAACTTAGGCGTGAAGTCTGTTATGCCGAGTTCTTCGCTTACTTCCCGACTGAGGGCCTGTTCTATAGTCTCCCCATATGCTACGTGGCCTCCGCATGCTGTATCCCACTTGCCGGGCTGTATATCTTTCCATACTGGTCGGTGCTGAAGGAACAGATCGCCATGGGCATTGAAGACATGAAGGTGAACTACAGGATGTAGTATCATGCTTCCTCCGTGGGCCTCTCCTCGAGTGACACATCCCGTAACGTTGCCCTGATCGTCTACGGTAGGGAACAGCTCATTGGCATTGTCGCTCATGGTTCCATTCATAGCCTACTTATATATGTAAAACACCCTCTGAAATGAGCGTCAAGATGGTCTGGCCTTTCATTGAATATGCCATACAGGGCGCTGCCACTTCCACTCATCTGCGCATAAATGGCACCGAGGGTGTATAGCTTATCCTTAATAGTTTTCAGTACAGGGCACATCTTGAAGACAGGCTGTTCGAAGTCGTTGGTCAGTTCTGTCCTCCATGTTTCTATGGGCTGACTGACTATTTCCTTGCAGCATTTTGCGGGTGCAGCGGGATGGATATTGCTGTATGCTTCCTTTGTGGAAATCTGCACATCGGGTTTTACGATGGCGATGTAACGTCCCCGCAGCTGTTCCTCTACTCCGTCTGCAGGCTCAAGGATATTACCGATACCTGTGGCGAAGGATGGGTCAGCGGTGATGAAGAATGCGCAGTCGGCACCGAGCATTGCGGCGTATCTCTCCATCTCGGCATTGCCGATATTGAGTCGGAAGCGTTCGTCGAGCAATCTTATCATGAAGGCAGCATCGCTACTGCCTCCGCCCAATCCTGCCTGTGATGGTATTCGCTTAAAGAGATGAGCGTGAACACGGGGGATATTGAAATCGTGGGCAAGCAAGTCATAAGCCTTTACAACGAGGTTGTCGCTCTCGTTACAGTCGACAGCGTTGCCCGTTACCTTAAGGTCGCAGGCTGTGTCAGAAGGGAACTGGTCGCCCATGAGCTTTATCTCAAGCGCGTCCGTGAGGTTGACTGGATAGAATACAGTCTCAAGATCATGATAACCATCGGGTCTCTTGGAGACAACGTTCAGTCCCAGATTGATTTTAGCGCATGGAAAGTTTATCATATTATTGGGGATTAAAATAGGTTGTATGGTAGAAGAGTTAAGGACTAAGGTCTAAGGTCAAAGGTCAAAGGATATAACCTTTGTGCACAGTCCTTAGACCTTAGTCCTTAGAAATTTACTCAGGACACTGATACTTGTTGCCTGTGGCCTTTACCAGCTTACGGGCAAAGGATGCGGGATAGCCGGGGCGTGAGACGCGTGCTCCGATGCCCTCTGGTGTACGCTTGAACTGTCCGTTTTCCTCGGGCTTTACTGCCATATCATTGTATTTCACTATCAGATATGTTGCCAGCTGCTGCCAGCGATGGAGCATCTGCTGCGCCTTCTCAACGGAATAGTCGTTGAGGTACTTGCGCGCCTTCTCAGGGTTCTCGGCATATAGCTGGGCAGCGTGTGCCTCAATATTCGGCTGGGCTGCGAAATAGCTTTGCTCAAGGCTGTCACGTACAGCAGCCAGGCTTGGGAACATCATGGAATATCTGGGATATACCATATTGCTCACCCAGTTGCATACCCAATAGGCGTTACGCATGGAGAACGTCAGGGCATCGGCGCCGGGAGTGTTGTAGCATTCGGGGCGTTCCGTAGAGCAGCAGTAGACTGGCGTATAGGCTATCATGTTGCCATCGTCGTTGCCGAACCACAGGATTCCACCAATCTCGCGTGGCAGCCAGCTACGCATCTGGCTGACGTAGGAGAAACCTGTCTGCTGGGTACTTGTCGGACGCTCGTTGAAATACTTCTTGCCATCGACGGTGAATGCCAATGGCGTAGGACGGTATGGCATCTGCCATATTCCTCCACCCATATCAGCAGAGTCGAGGCCTAATGGTGTGTTCTCGTAATGATCGCGCATGTCGGCCTCCAGGTCTTTGACACTCAGCTTGCGATTGGGGATAATCCACAGGGGCATGTCCTCGGCGTTCTCGTCAACGCCAAGTGCCCACGGGAGGTAGCTGCTCATGTCCTTGTAGTGATTGAAGAATGACCACACACGTGCATCGCAATAGCGGCGACCTGAAAAGTCGGGCTTTGCATATGTGTTCTTCCATGAGAAGTCAGCATCCTTGCCAGTGAACCATCCCTGCTTGCGTGCGAACTTTATGACATCTTTCGAATAGAGCACATTCTCCTTGTCCTTCATGTCGAACTTGCCTATGCGGCTCTGGTTGGCATGGGCACAGATAGCATCGTCGGGTATGCGCATGGCCACCCATACAACGCCCTTGCTGCCCGGGCCCTTTCCCATCATCTCCATTATCCATGCCTCGTTGGGGTCACAGATGGTGAAGGTCTCGCCCTCAGAGCAATAGCCGTAGGTCTGTGCAAGGGTTGTCATCACGCTGATGGCCTCACGGGCAGTCTTGGAACGCTGGAGAGCAATATATATGAGCGAGCCATAGTCGAGTATGCCGGTGTTATCGACCATCTCTTCTCTTCCGCCATAAGTAGTCTCCCCAATAGTTACCTGATACTCGTTGATGTTTCCAATAACGTTGTACGTTTCCTCTGCCTCAGGAATTTCTCCATGATAGACATGAGTGTCCCAATCTATGATTTGGCGCATAGTACCCTTGGGATGCTTGGCGGCAGGATAGTGGCACAGTCTGATGAACATGCCGTAGTCATCTGCATTATACGTACACATCACAGAACCGTCTGCGGAGGCTTTCTTTCCTACAATGAAATTGGTACATGCGTGCGAAGTCTCTGCCACCAGTGCGAGGGCGGCAATTGCGAGGGAGCGCACGAAACGGTGGGTATTTTCTCCTAATATATTCATTTGTATCTTATTTTAAGTTGACGAATCAACAGAAAATCAGCAGGCCTTGAAGCTCATGTCGAGCCCTTTTACAGAGTGTGTCAATGCGCCAACACTGATGAAGTCTACACCCTGCTCGGCATAATCACGAATGGTGTCGTAGGTTATTCCCCCACTCGACTCTGTCTCGTAGCGTCCGGCAATAATCTCTACAGCCTTCTTGGTATCGCTGACAGAGAAGTTGTCGAGCATTATACGGTTGACACCTCCGTGGGTAAGCACCTGGTTGAGCTCGTCGAAGTTACGTACCTCAATCTCTATTTTCAGGTCAAGGCCCTTCTCCTGCAGGTAGGCATGGCATCTGTCGATGGCATTGGTAATGCCTCCGGCAAAGTCTACATGGTTGTCCTTGAGGAGTATCATGTCGAAGAGTCCTATGCGGTGGTTTACTCCTCCACCAATCTTCACTGCCTGCTTCTCAAGCATGCGCAGTCCGGGAGTGGTTTTGCGGGTATCGAGAATGCGAGTGTTGGTACCCTTTAGTCGTTCCACATATCTGTTGGTCATTGTGGCGATACCGCTCATCCTTTGCATGATGTTCAGCATCAGACGCTCCGTCTGGAGCAGCGAGCGTGTCTTGCCGGTCACAACCATTGCGACGTCTCCAACCTTCACATGTGCTCCGTCACCAATGAGGACTTCCACCTGCATGGTAGGATCGAAACGGTTGAATACCTTCTTAGCTACTTCCACACCTGCAAGGATGCCTTCTTCCTTTATCAGGAGATGGCTCTTGCCCATGGCTGTCTCGGGAATGCAACATAGCGTTGTATGGTCCCCATCACCTATATCCTCTGCAAAAGCAAGGTCTATGAGGCGGTCTTCCAATTCGTTTACTGATAACATAATAATTATATTTTTCTAAAGTATTTCTTTTAAGCGTATCGTTATCTGGCTTGCTTATCTCTGCATTTGCTGCACGTTCTCCATTTTCCTTGGCGTTGTCATCTCCAGCTTCGCATCAGCAGGTATTCGCCTGAACATCCTGTTGCCCTGTGATGGCGGCAACATCCTGTCCTTTGCCTCAAGTCTGATTGGCTCTTTACCCATAGGCCCAGCAGGCATGGAGTTGCCGGAAGGCCGCTGTTCCAAGGAGTCTTTCCGCACCCTTATCCGCTCAGCACTATCTTTGTCTGCCTGCTGTACGGATGATGGTGATTTTTTCACTGCGCGCAGTCTTACAAGGTGTATGTCATAGACAGACATCAGCTTCAGCGTTGTCGACTTGCTGCCAATACCGCTTCCAGAGTTGAGCAGGAAATATCCCTTTACCTCCTTCACCTTAAGGTTTCCATCGTTGTTTATCCTCATGCTGTAGGATGAAGAGGAGGATATGCGTATGAACTGGCTTGTAACACTGTCATTCGCATATTTCGCAACAAGTACCGCTACGCCGTCACGCATGCCGTCCTGATAAATGAAGTTTGTACGGAAAGACAGTACGAAACTGTCGCCAGCACGGAATGAACTGTCGGCAACAATACTATAAGAATACACGCTATACGGAGCAATGGGCATGAGTACAATAGCCTTGTTGCCATTCCACAAGTTGGTAGTATCTCCATTGTCCGATGCTCCGCTAAACTTGTTTATGTCGCTCTCGGAGGCTCCAAGTGCTATGGCTTCGTCGTGGAGCCTGTCTGCCAGAGACTCGTATATGTCGTGTAGACGCTCGGTATGACGCATGTAGTATACCATTGACGAGTCGAACTCAGCACTGGTGACACCGTGCTTTCTCAACGCTGACTCACGGTAGAGCACCTGATAATAGCCATAGTTGTCCGTCTGGGCTGCCATGGCGTCAGCCAGATGGTAGTCAAAGAGTACATCCTCCATCTCGTCGGGTTGCAGGAAATCGCTTGGTACCGACGGCTTACAACCCGAAAAGACTAGTATCAGAAGGACAACTACTACCGCTATACTATTATTTGTCCTGTTCGTCATCAGAAACAGTCTCCTTACTTGTTACCTTTAATTGCAGTCCACGTCTGAACGTATCGCCGATGCCCTCCATATCCTTGCGACAGAACAGCAGCATCAGCACTACACCAACACTGATGCACGCATCAGCGAAGTTGAATACCGGGGAGAAGAATATGAACTCCTCGCCTCCGAAGAACGGTACCCATTGGGGCCAAGTGGTTACTATCAGCGGGAAGTAGAACATGTCTACGACCTTGCCCATCAGGAAGTCTGCATACCCCGTGCCAAAGGGCACGAAATAGGAGACATAGAATGGTGACGAGGCATTGAAGATGAGCCCATAGAACATACAGTCAATAACATTGCCTGCAGCCCCAGCCACTATCATGGCCAACAGGGCAATGTAGAGCGTGCGCCCCTTTTCCCGGACAACAAGGTAGATATACCATCCGATGACCGATATAGCCACCAGACGGAGAACGCTCAACAGTATCTTGGGCATGAACGACATACCGTATGCCATACCCTTGTTCTCGATAAAATTGATATAAAACCAGTCTGTAAGACGTATGGACTCGCCAAGACACATTGATGTTTTCACCTCTATCTTTATGATCTGGTCAATTGCAAGAATAGCGATGACTATTATCCAGGCGAGCCTACCGTCAGTCATTTGTGCCTTCTTCATTTCTTTCTGGCGTTCTTCGATGCAACACTCAGCGTAGCATGAGGAACTATGCGCAGACGCTCCTTTGGTATCAGCTCACCCGTGAGTCTGTCGATGCCGTAGGTTTTGTTGTCAATTCTCATGAGCGCTGCCTCCAGTGCGATGATGAACTTCTGCTGTCGCTGCGCCATCTGCACCAATTCCTCCTTGGTCTGTCCTGTGCTGCCCTCCTCAAGTGCCTTGTAGGTGGGTGAGGTATCGACAACATCATTGCTGTTGGCATTGGTTAGCTGCTTCATCATGTCCTCGTAGTCAAGGCGTGCCAACCTCAGCTTCTCATTGATGATTTGACGGAACTCTTCCAGTTCCTCGTCTGTGTAACGTGTTTTTTCTGCCATAGCTGTATATATTTAAGATGTGTGATGGTACGGGGGCGTGTACCAATGGCTCCCCCGTACCATGATAATTATACTTTCTCAATAGTGATATTAACATCAAATTTCTCTATGACTCCATCGTTTTCAGCAATGGTTATGTCATCGGCAAGAACCTGTCCCTTGATATACTCCCCATACATGGCCAGGGCGGCGTTTGTCTGCTCGTTAGGCGCAATGACAACCTTTATGCGGTCGGTAATCTCCAGTCCGCTGTCCTTGCGCAGGTTCTGTATACGGTTGATAATCTCGCGGGCCATACCCTCGTTGATAAGCTCATCGCTAAGCTCAACCTCAAGGGCAACGGTAAGATTGCCCTCGTTGCTCACCAGCCAGCCGGGAATGTCCTCACTGATGATGTCAACGTCTGCCGCATCAACAACAACGTCCTGTCCGTCCACCTGTATGGTCAGTGAGCCAGAGGTCTCGAGAAGTGAGATCTGCTTCTGGTCGAGAGCCGCCATCTGGGCAGCAACACCCTTCATCAGCTTACCATACTTCTTGCCCATGGTGCGGAAGTTGCACTTAACGGACTTAACAAGTATATCCTCACCCTCGACGAACTTCAGTTCCTTGACGTTTACCTCGCTCATAATGAGGTCCTTGACGGCCTCGATATGGTTCTTCTGCTCTACCGAAACTGTAGGAATCATTATCTGCTGCAGCGGCTGTCTCACCTTGATGTTCACCTTGCGGCGCAGGGCCAGCGTCATAGATGTAATCTTCTGTGCCACCTCCATGCGTGCCTCGAGGTCGGTATTGATGAACGAAGCGTCGGCAACGGGGAACTTCTCAAGATGAACACTGAGCAGCTCTCCGCCAAGGTCGTGATAGAGTTGATCCGTGAAGAATGGAGCCAAAGGAGCCAGCAGTTTTGACACTGTCATCAGGCAGGTGTAGAGTGTCTGATATGCCGACAGCTTGTCCTCGCTCATTTCCTTACCCCAGAAACGCTTGCGGTTTAGGCGGACATACCAGTTGGACAGGTTATCGTTGACGAAATTGTCTATGAGCCTTCCTGCGCGTGTCGGGTCGTATCCGTCCATTTCTGCCTCCACCTTATTAATAAGTGTGTGCAGGCAAGACAATATCCATCGGTCTATCTCCGGACGCTTGCTGAACTCCACTTGTGGAGCATCGATATCAAAATTGTCCACATTGGCGTAGAGAGCGAAGAAACTGTATGTATTATATAATGTACCGAAGAGCTTGCGGCGGACCTCATCCACGCCATTGGCGTCAAACTTCAGGTTGTCCCATGGCTCAGAGTTGGTCATCATGTAGAAGCGCACGGCATCGGCACCATAGGTATGTATCATGTCGAATGGATTGACAACATTACCTTTGTGTTTGCTCATCTTGTCGCCCTTGGAATCGAGGACGAGACCCGTAGAGATGACGTTCTTGAACGCTACGGAGTCGAACACCATCGTAGCGATGGCATGCAGTGTAAAGAACCACCCGCGTGTCTGGTCCACTCCCTCGTTAATGAAGTCGGCAGGGAATGCCTTGCCCTCGTCAATCTTCTCGCGGTTCTCGAAAGGATAGTGTATCTGGGCATATGGCATCGAGCCAGAGTCGAACCACACGTCGATGAGGTCGCTCTCGCGCTTCATTGGCTTGCCCGTCTTGCTGACGAGTACGATGTTGTCGACGTACGGACGATGGATGTCTATGCGGTCGTAGTTCTCCTGCGAATAGTCGCCAGGCACGAAGCCACGGTCTTTAAGAGGATTTGAAGCCATGATGCCAGCTTCCACCGCCTTGTCTATCTCGGCATATAGCTGCTCCAAAGAGCCAATGCATATTTCCTCGCCGTCCTCGTCACGCCATATTGGCAGTGGAGTACCCCAGAAGCGTGAGCGCGACAGGTTCCAGTCGTTGAGGTTCTCAAGCCAGTTGCCGAAGCGTCCGGTACCTGTTGACATTGGCTGCCAGTTTATTGTCTTGTTGAGTTCCACCATACGCTCCTTCATTGCAGTAGAGCGGATGAACCAAGAGTCGAGAGGATAATAGAGTATCGGCTTGTCCGTGCGCCAGCAATGCGGGTAGTTGTGTACGTGCTTCTCTATCTTGAATGCCGTTCCCTCGGCCTTCATCTCCATGCAGATGACGATGTTCAGGTCCTCAGCCTTTTCTGAGGCCTTCACATCCCACTTGCCGTCGGGGTTGAACTGCGGGTCGTAAGCGTTCTTAACATAGTCGCCGGCATGATGTCTGTAAGCATCCTTGCTAAGGCACTTTGCCACAAAGTTGGCGTCAAGGTCAGCTATCTCATAATACTTGCCCTGAAGGTCAACCATTGGTCTTGTCTCACCCTTCTTGTCGATAAGGAAGAGTGACGGTATTTTGGCATCCTTTGCCACCTTTGCATCGTCGGCACCGAAGGTTGGAGCAATATGAACGATACCCGTACCATCCTCTGTGGTAACATAGTCGCCAAGAATTACCCTAAATGCACAGTCGGCCATTTCAACGAACTTATCCTTGCCGTTCTCAGCCACAAACACCTTGTCAGGATTGCCCTGCGCATATTCAGCGACAAATGCGGGGGCGTTGTTGTCGACCTTTGCGCATGGCTTCACCCACGGCATGAGCTGTGCGAAACGCAGTCCCTCAAGGTCGGTACCCTTATATCGGCCAACAATCTTGTAAGGCACAAACTTCTTTCCCTTCTCGTACGCTGGCAATGGCTCGTCGTCGGTGAGAAGGCCTTCTGGTGAGAGGTATGCGTTGATGCGACTCTCAGCCATTACGACCGTTATTGGCTCGCCGGTATATGAGTTGTATGTCTCTATGGCTACATAATCGATGTTGGGGCCAACGCACAGGGCAACGTTTGAAGGCAAGGTCCATGGAGTTGTTGTCCAGGCCACGAAGTATGGCGTTCCCCACCTTGTCCACTCCTCCTTCGGGTTTACGGCCTTGAAGAGAGCCGTAACGGTAGTGTCCTTCACATCACGATAGCAGCCAGGCTGGTTAAGTTCGTGGCTTGACAATCCTGTACCTGCTCCAGGAGAATAAGGCTGAATGGTATAACCTTTATAGAGGAGTCCCTTGTTATAGAGCTGACTAAGCAGCCACCACAGGGTCTCCATATACTTGTTGTCGTATGTGATATAAGGATTGTCGAGGTCAACGAAATATCCCATCTCTTCGGTGAGTTGTCTCCACTCAGCAGTAAACTTCATCACGTTCTCACGGCACTTGGCATTGTAGTCCTCGGTGCTTATGTACTTGTCCGAGTTCTTGTTGTCGATGTCCTTCTTTGTGATGCCAAGTTCCTTCTCTACTCCAAGCTCAACAGGCAGTCCGTGGGTGTCCCATCCGGCCTTGCGGTGAACCTGGAACCCCTTCATAGTTTTATATCTGTTGAATGTATCTTTAATGGAGCGTGCGAGAACATGGTGTATGCCTGGATGGCCGTTTGCAGAAGGAGGTCCCTCGAAGAATATAAATTGCGGGCATCCCTCTCTCTCGTCAATACTTTTATGGAAGATATCATTTTTCTCCCATTCCTTCAGAACTTCTTTATTGGTAGCGGTCAAATCCAATCCGCTATGTTCGGCAAATTTCTTAGCCATGCTCAACTTTATTTAGTAACGTTATTAAAATAATGCGCAAAGGTAAATAAAAAAAACGTATTATCAAAATTATAGCAATATTCTTTTAATCTTTTTGCTAATGTCCTCAGACCTTATTCCTTCAGCTTTATGATGGGCAGGGAGATATGGTATCTTACCGCAAGGAACCTTATCGCACAAACGAGTACGAACACAACGAATGCCGTAAGGGCAAAATTGATGTCAAGCATAGTCATGCCCCAGTATACAAAACCACCGGCAACACTTGCAAGGGCATAAATCTCCTTGTGAAATATCACAGGCTCCTTGTTAAGAAGCACGTCACGAATGACACCACCCGCCGAACCCGTAATGCAGCCCATGGCAATGGCTACCCAGAAAGGATGACCACAGTCTATGGTCTTCTGAATACCGGCTATGGTAAAGAGAGCCAAGCCAAAGGTATCGAAGACAAACCATGCATTATCCAATTTTTTCAGATATTTTGAAAAAACAATTGTGAAGAAAAGAGCCGCAAAGGAGCAGGTCATATACATGGGAGTAGTCATCCAGAAAGGTGTAATACCGAGCATAACATCACGCACTGTTCCACCACCAATGGCGACAGCAAAACCACAGACAAATCCTCCAAACCAGTCATACTGCTTTGATGCGGCATGCCTGATTCCGGATATGGCGAAAGCGAAGGTTCCCATTACCTCTATAATATAGAGAACCATGTTGATAAAATGTTGATCCTGTGGTATCATCTGTCAGCGTAACAAAATGTTGTTCACTACATTTACGGGTTTTCCATCAAGAAAAGCCTTAATATTGCCTGCGGCAATCTCAAGCAGTCGGCTACGTGCCTCAACAGTAGCCCAGGCTATGTGAGGAGTAATGAAAGCATTAGGCTCTGCGAAGAGCGGATTGTCTGCCGATGGTGGCTCCTCGTTCATAACGTCCGCTCCATATCCTGCCAATTTCCCTTCGTGAAGAGCCTGAGCCACAGCATATTCGTCAACCAACGGTCCACGCCCGGTATTGATAAGTATGGCTCCATCTCGCATCTTTGCTAAAGTGTCAGCATTTATCATGTTCTTTGTCTTCTCCGTAAGCGGGCAATGCAATGTGAGCACATCGCTAACAGCAAACAATCCGTCGAGGGTTGTCTTCTGTATTCCTGCAGGAAGGTCAGCGGAATTCTTGCTCGTATACGCGAATACGTCCATGCCGAAATCCTTTGCTATGGCAGCAACGTGCATACCGATATTTCCGAGTCCTACAATTCCTATCGTCTTACCCATAAGCTCATGCAGAGGCGAGTCCCAATAGCAAAAGTCCTGATTGTAGCTCCAACGTCCGTTACGGTTCTTTGAGGCATAGTGGTCCACCCTGTTTGTGATGCTAAGTATGAGCGCAAAAGTCATCTGCGCCACGCTTGCCGTGCTGTAAGCCGGTATGTTTGTCACGACTATACCACGACGAGAGGCTGCCTCAAGGTCAACAACGTTATATCCTGTCGCCATAACACCGATATACTTTAGCTTTGGCAACGAGTTGATAACATTCTCGTCAATTATTACTTTATTTACCAATATGATGTCAGCATCCTTGGCACGCTCAACAACCTCGTCGGGCGCTGTCCTTGGATAAACTACAAATTCTCCCAATTCTTCAAAAGCCGAGTAGCTCAAGTCACCAGGATTAGCTGCGTACCCGTCTAATTCTACAATTTTCATTATCCTATCAAATTAAATACTAAACAATAAAACTATTCATACCTCTTGCCCCAGCAGCCCGTCATATATTTATATAGCTTTTCCTCCGCCGGCGAGTGCTGTATGTTCCAGAACCGCTCTCCTTGCAGCTCATCGGGCAAATACTGCTGCTCCACAAAATGCCCCGGATAGTCGTGGCTATATTTATATCCGTCATGGTATCCCAGGCTTGCCATTAGCTCCGTTGGTGCGTTACGGATATGTAGCGGCACAGGCAGGTTGCCCGTTGCCCTTACCTTGGCCAATGCGGCATCTATGGCCAGGTATGCCGAATTGCTCTTTGGGCTTGCCGCCAGATACACCACGGCTTCGGCAAGTGGTATGCGTCCTTCCGGCCACCCCAGCTTGTTTACCGCATCAAAGGCGGCGTTGGCAAGAAGAAGTGCGTTGGGATTTGCAAGTCCCACGTCCTCTGCAGCCGAGATTACAATCCTGCGGGCAATGAACTTAGGATCTTCACCACCCTCTATCATCCTTGCCATCCAGTAAAGGGCCGCATCAGGGTCGCTGCCTCTGATGCTCTTTATGAATGCCGATATAATGTCGTAGTGCATCTCCCCGTCCTTGTCGTAAGCCAACGGATTTTGCTGCAGACGTTCCTTCACGGTATCGTCATTGATAACCACCTGCTCACAGGTGTCCGCTCCGACGACAAGCTCCAGGATGTTAAGCAGCTTGCGCGCATCACCACCACTATATCTTATCAGCGCATCAGTCTGCTCCAAGCGAATATTCCGCTTGGTGAGCTCAGGGTCTGTGGTGACGGCACGTTGTATAAGCGACAGCAGGTCGTCTTTGTCGAGCGACTTTAGGACATACAGCTGGCAACGGGACAGCAGCGGACGGATTACCTCGAACGAGGGATTTTCAGTCGTCGCTCCTATCAGCGTGACGACGCCCTTCTCTACAGCTCCAAGAAGCGAGTCCTGCTGTGACTTAGAGAAACGGTGGATCTCATCAATGAAGAGTATTGGCGATGCTGAATTGAAGAAACGTCCCTTGCGGGCGCGCTCAATCACCTCGCGTACCTCCTTCACTCCACTCGTCACGGCGCTTAGCGTAAAGAATGGAGTCTCAAGACGGTTGGCAATTATCTGTGCCAGAGTTGTCTTGCCTACACCTGGGGGACCCCAAAGTATGAACGAGGAAATGTGCCCGGAATCTATCATCTTACGCAACACACCACCCTCGCCTACCAAATGACGCTGGCCGACATAATCGTCGAGCGTCCTGGGCCTCATACGTTCTGCTAATGGTTCACTCATATTGTTGCAAAGGTAACAATTTTCCGTATTGCAAAGAAACATTTCCCCAATTTTTTACATTAAAATCATACTACATTCACTATCCTTGCAAACGAGTTGACGTTGTCGGGGTTATACAACTATTTACAATCAACACATTAAAAAACATCCCTTCACAGTATGTGTGTCATCAGCGACGGATGTTTTATAGACATTATATATGCAGCACATACCATCGGGATAACCATACTGCTTGCACCTAATACCAAAGGTTGAGTCTATTACGGAAGAATGTTTAGAGTCAAATTGCTTCAGAATTGAAAAATATCCCCAAAAAAGAGTGATCTTTTCGGATTTTTTGCTATCTTTGCCATGTCTTTGGGTTTTAAAATTATTTTGATTTGCAACACAATGAGTAGGTAGAAAAAACTGATATGACAGTTTAATGAGACACTCGGCTTTGCCGTTTGCCACAAGCAAGAACTTTTTGTTGTCCAAGTACTTACAAAGTTAAACTATAGTATTACGGCAATAAGGGTCAATAGAAGAGCTACAAAACTCCAATATATTACATAACCATAAAACATATTTAAATATGAAAAAGACTTACCGATTGTTGCTAAGTGCATTGCTGGTCACATCAGCACTTATTACAAACGCTGCAACGTTTGTTGGGGATCGCACGGATTTCCGCGACGAGACAATCTATTTTGCCATGACCACCCGCTTCTACGATGGCGACCCGACAAACAACACCTACTGCTGGGACGGAGTGCTTAACGTGAACGACCCGGAATGGCGCGGCGACTTCAAAGGTCTCATCGACAAGCTCGACTACATCAAGGCTCTCGGATTTACTGCCGTATGGATTACGCCTATCGTTGAGAACGCTTCCGGACTTGACTATCACGGCTACCATGCCATGGACTTCTCTAAAATCGACCACCGATACGTAGGAAAGTCCAACACTGATGCTGATGCTGACGTAGCATTCCAGACGCTCATTGACGAGGTGCACAGACGCGGCATGAAGATTATTCTTGACGTTGTGCTGCAACATACCGGCAACTTCGGCGAAGCACGTCTTTGCAAGATGTTTGAAAAGGACTATTCTAAAGACCTTGGACTCATTAGCTGCATGAAAGTGGTGCCGCAGAGTGAAGGCGGCATGCTTCCGGAGAACTATGCCTCTATGAAGCCGACAGAGCAGTACGGCTCACGCTTGGCACTAATGAAGAATACCGATTTCCAAAATCATGACATTCACAACTATTGGCACCACAAGGCGTGGTTTGACTGGGACGACCCGTCACGCTGGTGGGGACAGATAGCAGGCGACTGCGTCGATCTTAACACAGAGCATCCCGGAGTAAGCTCCTACATCGTGGAATGCTACTCACGCTTCATCAAGATGGGCGTTGACGGCTTCCGTATCGACACCGCTGGACACCTCCCGCGTCTGTCGTTCAACAACAATTTCTTGCCGCAATTCCAAGAAGCGGCAGAATCGGCAGAAGCAAAGGCTAAACGTGGTGACAGTCCGTTCTTTATGTTCGGTGAAGTCTGTGCCCGCTCGATGGAAGTGATTTATCGTGGTAACAACTACAACTGCTCGCCTTGCTACTACACATGGAAGGAGTCAAAAGACTATCCGTGGGACTATGACCCTGCCTCATGGGACAATGTGGTGGCTATCCCGACACCCACCGAAGGCTCACATGACTATGAGACCGTCAGTGGACACACCAACTGGGAATTCGCACTCCGGCAAGGAGAAGACGATCTTGGTCATTCAGATGAAATCTTGCGCCGCAGCGACAACGCTCTGCTCAATGGTAACGATTACCATACTCCTGACCACTCCGACTTTTCCGGGATGAGCGTCATAGACTTTGCCATGCACTGGAATTTCAACTCGGCTTCAGGTGCTTTTGGCGTGCATACACAAGACTATCTCTACAACGACGCCACCTACAATGTGGTTTATGTGGATTCGCACGACTATGCCCCCGATAGCAATTGCCGCTTCAATAAGGACCAGGCGACATGGGCTGAAAACCTCTCGCTCATGTTCACCTTCCGCGGCATTCCATGTCTGTTTTAT
>SAMEA3663036__coassemble_330_pt1 | contig 22849 bp, 17 predicted proteins | sample SAMEA3663036__metabat2_high_PE_031 | metagenome-assembled genome bin SAMEA3663036 (sample SAMEA3663036) | pig gut metagenome | biome: pig gut; feature: pig-associated habitat; material: faeces | place: France | collected 2012
CTTTATATAGCTAATTTTCAGCACGTTTCGATTATTCTTCGACGGCGGCCTGCGCAGCGGCCAACCTGGCTATAGGTACTCTGAATGGAGAGCAGCTGGCGTAGTTCATGCCAATCTTGGCGCAGAACTTCACTGAGCTGGGCTCACCACCATGTTCACCGCAGATACCGCAGCGGAGAGACGGACGAACACCACGACCCTTCTCGACAGCCATCTTGATGAGCTGGCCAACACCGTTCTGGTCGAGAACCTGGAATGGGTCAACCTTCAAGATCTTCTTCTCAAGGTATGCAGGCAAGAAGCTGGCGATGTCATCACGAGAGTAACCGAAGGTCATCTGTGTGAGGTCGTTTGTACCGAATGAGAAGTACTCAGCCTCAGTAGCGATACGGTCGGCAGTGAGGGCTGCACGTGGAATCTCAATCATGGTACCGATCTCGAACTCAATCTCCACGCCATACTCAGCAAATACCTCCTTGGCAGTCTTCTGGATAATCTCCTTCTGCTGCTTCAACTCATAGAGGATACCAATCAGTGGAACCATTATCTCAGGCTTCGGATCCTTGCCTTCCTTCTTCAACTCACAAGCAGCAGAGAGGATAGCACGTGTCTGCATAGCTGTGATTTCAGGGAATGTGATACCAAGACGGCAACCACGGTGACCGAGCATCGGGTTGTTCTCGGCGAGAGAAGCCACACGGCGCTGGATTGTGGCGATATCAACACCCATCTCGTCAGCCATTACCTGCTGGCCAGCAAGATCGTGGGGAACGAACTCGTGGAGAGGAGGATCGAGCAAGCGGATGTTAACAGGACAACCGTCCATAGCCTCGAGGATACCCTTGAAGTCAGCCTTCTGATAAGGCAGCAACTTGGCAAGAGCCTTTTCGCGGCCTTCAACAGTCTCAGAAAGGATCATCTCACGCATGGCGACAATCTTCTTGTCCTCGAAGAACATGTGCTCTGTACGTGTAAGACCGATACCCTTGGCGCCGAAGTCGCGTGCAACCTGTGCGTCGTGGGGAGTATCAGCATTGGTGCGAACCTGCAGTTTGGTATATTTGTCGCAGAGGTCCATCAACTCCTTGAAGTCGCCGCTAAGCTCAGCAGCCTTAGTTGGAACCTCACCTGCATAAACCTGTCCGGTTGAACCGTTCAGAGAGATGTAGTCACCTTCCTTATATACTGTGCCGTCAATCTCAACGGTCTTAGCCTTATAGTCAACATTGATGCCACCAGCACCAGAAACGCAGCACTTACCCATACCACGTGCCACAACGGCAGCGTGAGAGGTCATACCGCCACGTGCGGTGAGAATACCCTCAGCAGAAGCCATACCGGCGAGGTCCTCTGGAGAAGTCTCAATGCGGACCATGATAACCTTATGTCCGTCAGCATGCCAAGCCTGAGCATCGTCAGCATGGAACACAATCTGACCGCAGGCAGCACCTGGAGAAGCAGGCAGACCCTGAGTGATAACCTTGGCGTTCAGGAGAGCCTTCTTGTCGAATACAGGGTGGAGCAACTCGTCGAGCTTCTGAGGCTCGCAGCGCATAATGGCGGTCTTCTCGTCAATCATACCCTCGTGCAGGAGGTCGATGGCAATCTTCACCATAGCGGTACCAGTACGCTTACCGTTACGTGTCTGGAGGAACCAGAGCTTGCCTTCCTGTACGGTGAACTCCATATCCTGCATGTCGTGATAGTGCTTCTCGAGCTTGTCCTGCAGGTCATTGAGCTGTGCGTAAATCTCTGGCATAGCCTCCTCCATAGAAGGATAGTTTGCCACACGCTCTTCCTCGCTGATGCCTGCGCGCTCAGCCCAACGCTGTGAACCAATCTTTGTAATCTGCTGTGGTGTGCGAATACCAGCCACAACGTCCTCACCCTGAGCATTAACAAGGTACTCACCATTGAAGAGGTTCTCACCATTACCGGCATCACGGCTGAAGCATACACCAGTAGCAGATGTTTCGCCCATGTTACCGAATACCATAGCCATAACGCTAACGGCAGTACCCCACTCGTCAGGAATACCCTCCATCTTACGGTATAGGATAGCACGCTCGTTCATCCAGCTGCGGAATACAGCGCAGATGGCACCCCAAAGCTGCTCAATCGGGTCGTTGGGGAAGTCCTTGCCTGTACGTTCCTTGATGGCAGTCTTGAAAAGGCTCACGAGCTTCTTAAGTTCCTCGACAGAGAGATCCTTGTCGAGTTTCACTCCACGCTCAGCCTTTACCTTTTCTATAATCTCCTCGAACGGGTCGATATCCTCCTTGTTTACAGGTTTCATCTCGAGAACCACGTCACCATACATCTGTACGAAGCGGCGGTATGAGTCGTAAACGAAATGTGGATTGTTGGTCTTGCGCACCATACCCTCGGCAACCTCATCGTTGAGACCGAGGTTAAGGATAGTGTCCATCATACCCGGCATGGAAGCGCGGGCACCAGAACGTACGCTGACAAGAAGAGGATTCTGTACATCACCGAACTTGGAGTTCATGAGGGTTTCAATGTGCTTTACGGCAGCATTAACCTCATCGTTGAGCAGTTCCTTGATACGGTCCTGTCCAACCTCATAATATTCGTTGCAGCAATCAGTAGTGATGGTAAAGCCTGGAGGCACAGGAACACCGATTAGGTTCATCTCCGCAAGGTTTGCGCCCTTGCCACCCAAAGCCTCTCTCATTTTTGCATTACCTTCAGCCTTACCATTGCCGAAGGTATAAACTCTCTTTTCACTCATAGTTGATTAGGTATCCAATTGATTTTTTAAAGAATTACTATCTTTTGATGCAAATTTAATATATTTCGGTCAACCTACAAAATATTTGATGGAAAATTTGGAAACTCGACATTACATTATCAAATGTTTGCGCAAACAGAAGCATAAAAACAACGGCAGAGTAGCAGGATTGAGAATTAATTTGTACCTTTGCAGGCAAATACATAACCTATTTATATAATATGTCACGAAAGAAACCTCTCCCCATACTTGAGAACGTAACCATGACGGATGTTGCAGCCGAAGGCAAATGCCTGGCAAGAATAGACGACATGGTTGTATTTGCGCCATTCTGTGTACCTGGTGATGTCGTTGACCTGCAGGTAACAAAGAAACGGAAAAGCTACTGCGAGGCAAAAGTTATAAGGACTCACAAATACAGCGACATCAGGACTGAGCCTGTCTGCAAGCATTTTGGTGTTTGCGGTGGCTGCAAATGGCAGAACCTGCCATACGAAGAGCAGCTGAAAGCCAAACAGAAGCAGGTGTATGACCAGTTGTCAAGGATAGGAAAGATAGAACTGCCCGAGTTCAGCCCCATCATGGGTTCGGTAAAGACACAGGAATACAGGAACAAGATTGAATACGGATGCTCCAACAAACGCTGGTTCACACCTGATGAGCTGAAGAACATGCCAAAATCAGATGCACCGGAAGACTCCGTGTTCAGGAAAGCAGACAACAGCCTGAACGCCATTGGCTTCCATATTCCGGGTGCCTTCGACAAGATATACCCCATCACAAAATGCTGGCTCATGGATGACCTACACAATGACATACGCAACGAGATTGACCGCTACGCCAAGGCTACGGGTATGACCTACTTCGACCTAAGAGAACAGCACGGCCTGCTACGCGACATCATGATAAGGAACTCCAATACTGGCGAGTGGATGGTCCTGATACAGTTCCACTACGATGCCGATGGCGATGAGGAACGCGCCTTGGCACTCCTTGAACACGTGGCGGCAACATTCCCGCAGATAACATCGCTCATGTATGTTGACAACCAGAAATGCAACGACACATTTGCCGACCTTGAACTGAAAGTGTACAGAGGGAACGACCACATATTCGAGACAATGGAAGACCTGAGGTTCAAAGTGGGGCCGAAGAGCTTCTACCAGACCAACACCCTACAGGCATACCATCTGTACAGCGTGGCAAGGGAGTTCGCACAGCTTACAGGCGGAGAACTGGTGTACGACCTATATACAGGCACGGGAACAATTGCCAACTTCGTGGCAAGGAAAGCAAAGATGGTTATCGGTATAGAGTATGTACCCGAAGCCATCGAGGACGCCAAGGTGAACAGCCAGATTAACGGTATCGGCAACACCTTATTCTATGCTGGAGACATGAAGGACATTCTAACCGACGACTTCATTAAGGAGCACGGACAGCCCGACGTGATAATCACCGACCCTCCACGTGCAGGCATGCACCCCGACGTGGTAAAGACAATTCTTCGTGCAAAGCCGAAACGAATAGTATATGTCAGCTGCAACCCTGCCACTCAGGCACGCGACCTAAGTGACCTTGACGCTGAGTACAAGGTTGTTGCCGTACAGCCCGTCGACATGTTTCCGCACACTCCGCACGTAGAGAACGTAGTGCTCATGGAAAGAAGAAGCTAATCCCGCAACACAATTATTGGCAAAAAAGAACAAAAGACGAAGATACCCATCCGCCTCCAAAGATGTATCAGTGAAAAAAATGGGAAGGGGAGTCCTAAATGAAGGCACCTTATCCGGTTCACTAGGAAAATCCTATACCGCCAAAGCTTTGCGATAGCACATGCAAAGCTTTGCGATAGCACATGCAAAGCTTTGCGTTGGCACTTGCAAAGCTTTGCGTTGGCGGATGCAATGCTTTGCGTCTGAGATGGGCAAAACTGTCCAGAAATCGTCAGTCCTGCTCTGGACAAGAGAATAGGGAGGAAAGGAACGACAGGAGAAGTCAAACCTCAAAGCGGTTTTTCCTTTCCGACTTACGGGGCGACTGTGTTCCTCCACCGAAAGGTGTGAAACCGCCAGTGCCACGTGCCACGCCACGATACTCATCGTAACGCGCATTAATTCTTTGAACGTAATCTACAGTTTCCGACCCTCGCATATACCCGTATTTAACAACAGGATCATTATAATATTGTGGCTTTGCGAGTCCAAGCACATACTGAGAGACCTCAGCCCACCGGTGTTTGTTCTTTCCATTCTTTTCGGCCAGTGCCATGGCATCACGTATATGCAGTATGCCGCCATTATACGATGCGAGGACAAAGTTTACACGTTCCTGCCTGTCCCTGACATCAGATAACTTGCCGTTCAGTTCTGCCAGGTAGCGACATGCAGCCTCGATGTTTTTCTCCGGATTGAAGATATCACCCATAGGCAGTCCAAGATACTCTGCCGTCTTCGGCATAATCTGCATCAACCCACAGGCACCGGCCCACGAGCGTGCCTGCGGGTCGAATGTAGACTCCTGATAGCATTGTGCTGCCACCAGGCGCCAGTCCCACCGGGCCAATGGTGCATATTGCTGGAAATATCGGTCGAAATGGCTTATTACTCCGCCAGCCCTGTTGAGCATAGGAGAATACACCCTACGGGTAACAGCCTTCTTTGAGAAAAGCATATCCTCCTCTTTCCTGACCTTGGCTACGAGTTTACGGTCGAACCACTTGTTTAGCGCCGTTGCCAACTCACCATTTCCCTCATCCACATACCAGCTGCATGACTTTGCCTCGTTGCATACTCCTGCTGCCGTCATCCCTTTCATGCCCTTGGGGAGCAGGCATGCAATAATGTCGCCATCGCCTGCTTGAAGTCTCGACACCATCTCGGCAGTATCTCTGCACAGCTCTACCCTCAGCGATACACCAAGGCTTTGGGCGAACTTCTCCGCAAGCAGATACTGTGTGCCAAGACCACGTCCATGGTAATCGTAATAGTTATCAGGGCCCGTCATCGTCAGCACAATCAGCTCACCATTTGCCTGAATGTCATCAAGGGTAAAACTATTGCCATTAAGCATGACACTATCACTGGAGACCACAGACCCCCATGGTGTGGTCTCCACATTACGCTGCCGGTCACACGCCATGAGTGCCATCAGCGCCATTATAACGTATATATTTCTTATATTCATGGAAAGCGGTTACAAAAGTAGCACTTTATTTGCTAATTCGGGTATTTTTACGTAATTTTGCCACATAATTTTAAAAAAATTAGATTATATGTTACGTATAGCAGTTCAGTCTAAAGGCAGGCTCTTCGATGACACGATGAATCTGCTTGCAGAGGCAGACATCAAAGTTAGCTCCAGCAAAAGGACATTATTGGTACAAAGTTCCAATTTTCCATTGGAGGTATTGTATCTTAGAGACGATGACATTCCACAAAGTGTAGCTAACGGAGTTGCCGACATAGGCATCGTTGGCGAGAATGAGTTTATAGAAAAAGGTGAGGACGCTCAGATAATCTCTCATTTGGGTTTCAGCAAATGCAGGCTCTCCCTGGCTATACCTAAGGAAATACATTACACGGGGCTTCAGTGGTTCAACAACAAGAAAATAGCCACCAGCTACCCCAACATCCTGCGCTCTTTCATGAACAAGAATGGCATCAGGGCCGACATCCATGAAATAACGGGCAGCGTAGAGATAAGCCCGGGTATAGGTCTCGCCGATGGCATCTTCGACATTGTCAGCTCCGGCTCCACGCTGGCGAGCAACAATCTGCGCGAGGTGGAAGTGGTAATGAAAAGCGAGGCATTGCTCATAGGCAACTGGAAGATGGATGACGAGAAGCACAACATCCTCAATGACATGCTCTTCCGTTTTGAGGCCGTAAGGTCAGCACAGGACAAGAAATACGTAATGATGAATGCACCAAAGGATAAGATTGCAGACATCACCAATGTTCTGCCTGGCATCAAGAGTCCTACCATCATACCTTTGGCCGATGAGGAATGGTGCTCCATTCATACTGTTCTCGACGAGAAGCGCTTCTGGGAAATCATCGGCAAGCTCAAGGAGCTCGGAGCTCAAGGCATCCTTGTGACCCCAATCGAAAAGATGATACTCTGAAAACAAACAATAACAGACACACAACACGGCAAGATGAATATTATCAGATACCCCAAAAGGGAAGACTGGGCAAGTATAACAGAACGGCCACAACTTGATACGTCAACGCTTAATGCCACCGTAAGCAACATTCTCGGAGACATAAAGGCAAACGGCGATGAGGCAGTGAGGAAATACGAGGAGATGTTCGACCACGTGCGTCTCGACAGTCTTGCTGTCAGCGAGAACGAGATAGAGGAAGCCTGGAACAGCGTTCCTACAGAACTACGACAGTCCATAGAGCTTGCCCATGCCAACATAAGCTCTTTCCACGAGGCACAGCATTTCAACGGCGTGAAGGTAGAGACTGCTCCAGGAGTGACCTGCTGGCAGAAGAGCGTACCAATAGAGAAAGTTGGGCTTTACATCCCCGGCGGGACGGCACCGCTGTTCTCTACAGTCCTCATGCTTGCCACCCCAGCCAGGATTGCCGGATGTAGAGAAATTGTGTTGTGTACCCCACCCGACCGCAATGGGAACATAAACCCTGCCATACTGGTAGCAGCCAGAGTTGCAGGTGTGAGCAAGATTTTCAAAACCGGTGGAGTACAGGCTATAGGAGCCATGGCGTATGGCACGGAATCCGTGCCAAAGGTATACAAGATATTCGGACCGGGCAACCAGTATGTCATGGCGGCAAAACAGCAGGTAAGCCTGCATGACGCAGCCATAGACATGCCTGCAGGTCCAAGTGAGGTGTGCGTAGTGGCAGACAACAGCTGCGATGCTGCATTCGTTGCAGCCGACTTGCTGTCACAGGCCGAACATGGTATAGACTCCCAAGTACTGCTTATATCGACATCAGAGGAGTTCATACAGAAGGTGGAAAGGGAAATCGAAAGCCAGCTGGCACTACTTCCCAGAAAGGACATGGCAGCTAAGGCACTTGAAAACAGCAAGTTTGTATTGGTGGCAGACGATGACGAGGCGATGGACCTTGCCAACACTTATGCACCAGAACATCTTATTCTGCCATCAGACAACTTTGACACCTTGGCAGCAAAAGTCATAAACGCAGGAAGTGTGTTCCTTGGCAGATACGCTTGCGAGAGTGCAGGCGACTATGCCAGCGGTACAAACCACACTCTGCCCACCCATGGATATGCTCTGGCCTATAACGGGGTAAACCTGGACAGCTACAACAGAAAGATTACATTCCAGCATCTCACCCGCGAGGGAGTACAGTCCATTGGCAAAGCCGTGGTTGTGATGGCAGAGAACGAATTACTTGAAGCACATGCCAATGCCATGAGAGTAAGGATGAATGAACAATAGATTTTAACTGTAGCAAAAAACGCCTACGGCAATAGCAACAAGAAAAATGACAACGTTCGACTTAGATAATATCGTCAGGCCAAACATCAAAGCCCTGTCACCCTACAGTTCTGCACGTAACGAATATAGCGGGCATACTGCCACCGTGTTCCTTGATGCCAACGAGAACCCATACAATAAGCCCTACAACCGTTACCCCGACCCATTGCAAGCGGAGCTGAAGGAAGAACTTGCGACAATCAAGAGAGTACCGGCTGAGAACATATTCCTTGGCAATGGCAGCGACGAGGCCATAGACCTGCCCTACCGCATCTTCTGCGAGCCGGGAAAGGACAACGTGGTGGCCATAGAGCCCACTTACGGCATGTACAGGGTATGTGCCGACATAAACAATGTGGAATACCGCCCAGTGGAGCTCGGCGAAGGATATAGCCTAAACGCAGACAAGCTTCTCGCTGCCTGCGACAAGCATACAAAGATTATTTGGATATGCTCGCCAAACAATCCTACAGGCAACAATCTTGACAGGAAGCAAATTGAGAAGGTGCTCAGCAACTTTGGCGGCATTGTGGTAATAGACGAGGCGTACAGCGACTTCTCAAGCGAGAGGCCATTCAGGCTCGACCTTGAGGAATGGCCAAACATAATAGTCCTCAACACCATGAGCAAGGCATGGGGGTGTGCCGCCATAAGGCTCGGTATGGCCTACGCGTCAAAAGACATCATTGCATTGTTCAACAAAGTGAAATACCCATACAACATCAACCTCCTTACACAGCAGAAAGCCAAGGAAGCACTTAGGGCAAAGATTGACGTTGAGAAATGGGTTACCGTATTGCTTCAGGAACGGGGAAGGATGATGGCGGCTTTCACCGAACTGCCTATATGCGAGAAAGTTTATCCGTCAGACTCCAACTTCTTTCTGGCCAAGATGACTGATGCCCAGGGCATATACGACTACCTTGTTGAAAAAGGCATTATAGTTAGAAATCGCACACGTGTCGCTCTCTGCAACAACTGCCTGAGAATAACAATAGGCTCAAAGACGGAGAATCAGGAATTGCTTGCAGCACTAAGGCGACTGATATAGACAGAGCAGGGCATTACGGACGAGGGTGCAACGGCATCCCCTGCCCTACTCCTTGTCAGCCCCGATGGTAAGCATCTTGAGGTCGTAATAGGAGCCGTTGTAGATATTGAAATCCACGTACCCCTTGATACCGGGAAGCTTGCCGGCATCGGTATGCTGCCAAAATTTCCACTTGCCCTTATACTCCACCTTGTCAACATAATAGTGGGCTATCCAATAAGGATAGTCATCGAAGACAGGAGCACTGAGATACTGCTCCTTGAATTTATAATATGTATAGATGATAGGCTTCACGTGATAACGGTCCTCAACTATATGCAACCAAGTGAGCACGTCTCTCTGGAAGTCCTCAACAGTCTTGTCTTTGGGCATATGCTCAATATCAAGTACAGGGGGCAGGTCGCCATCCTCAAGGTGGACTTGCCGCAAGAAATGATACGCCTGTGCCCTTGCTGATGACTTGTTGCTCCAGAAATGGTAGGCCCCACGTATGAAGCCATACTCCCTTGCCTGATAGAAATTGTCCTTGAATTTCGGGTCTACCCTTGTAGAGCCTTCTGTAGACTTGATAATGATGAAACGTAATGGACAACCCTCAATCATAGCATTGCCCTGAAGCATGTCCCAGTCTATCTTTCCCTGATAGTGTGAGATATCAATGCCATGTATCTCGTAACCGTCAGGGTACTTGGCGTCTCCATACAACGCACGCCATCTGAATCCTGTTGGACTTACGAAAAAATAATAGAACACCCAGATATATAGCAAAGCTATGCCGATTCCACCTACCCACCATGTCCATCTAGGATAGCGGTTAAGCCATTTGAGAAAAAACGGGGCGCGATGTGATTGGGCAACATTGCGACGGCGGCCCCTCGGTGTCGAAGTGCTTCTTCTCTTGCCTGTCGTTCGTTTGCCAGTCATTGTCTGTCGTTCTATTTTTAATTTTTAATCAAAATTGGCGTCTTCAGCAATCACTTATGCAGAAGCCTAAATAAATATATGTGTATATGTTAAGTCTTCACACTAACTGCCGAGAGAACAAGGTTTCCTCAGGGAATATTCTGAGGAGCCCCATTCTCCCGGCTTAGAGTATTGCTTAGCAATTATTACTTGTCTTCCTGCTCAAGAGCAAGAGTGCGTGTTGTGCGGTCGCAAACAGATGCAGGTCCCCAGTACTGAATTGGGCCAGGATAAACGAAGCATGTCTCGCGTGCCCATTCATCTCTCTTCTCAACGAACTTCTTGAATGGTTTGCCCTCGAGCTCAACGAGAGCCTTACGGATAACAGGCTTCATCTCACCGTTGCGGCGCTCCATGTTCATCATCATGGTTATTGGCACACCTCCTGCTTTCCAGTCGTCAGTACCAGCGGTAGTGTTCTTAACAATAGCCATGTAACCAGTCTTGCCGTTTGCGATGAGCTGTGCGGCACTAACGCCCAGTGCATAGCAGTAGTCTGCATCGAAGTTAGAAGGAGCAGCGCAGCGTCCCTCGTAGCCGAAGAAGTGATGCAGGGCAGCAAACTTGCCAACATACTTACCTTCCTTCTTCCATTCAGCAAGCTTGGCATCCACCATGTCAGAGAGGAGTTTCTCTGTCTCGATGAGCGATACCTGAACGTTTCCATGTGGGTCACGGTCAAGAGAGAGCTGACGGGCAACACCCTCTGGCAGAGTGGCGAATGTCTCGGCATTCTCCTTGCTCAGATGGGCAAGGATATACTCGCGCTGTGCAGCCTTGTCAAGGTCCTTATAGTCTGCTCCGTGCTCTGCGAGCAGGTCATTAAGCTCGTCAATAAGGCGACCGATAGAAGGAATAAACTCGATAAGTCCCTCTGGGATAAGTACTACACCGAAGTTGTCACCGCGTGTGGCACGGTCAGCCACAGCAGAGGCTATCTGCTCAACAATCTGGTTGAGGGACATATCCTTCTTCTCTACCTCCTCAGAAATAATACAGATGTTTGGCTGGCACTGCAAAGCACACTCAAGTGCGATGTGTGATGCAGAGCGGCCCATAAGCTTGATGAAGTGCCAGTACTTGCGTGCGGAATTGCAGTCGCGCTCGATATTGCCGATAAGCTCTGCATATGTCTTTGTGGCTGTATCAAAACCGAAGCTGGTCTCTATCTGGTCGTTCTTCAAGTCGCCGTCGATTGTCTTCGGGCATCCGATAACCTGCACGCCATAGTTCTTGGCTGCATAGTATTCGGCAAGCACACAGGCATTGGTATTGGAGTCGTCACCACCAATGATTACAACAGCCTGGATGTCAAGCTCACGGATAATTTCAAGACCCTTCTCAAACTGGTCAACCTTCTCAAGCTTGGTACGTCCGGAACCAATCATGTCGAAACCGCCCGTGTTGCGATACTCGTCGATTATTTCTGCTGTAAGTTCCATGTAGTTATGGTCTACAAGACCACCAGGCCCAAGGATAAAGCCATACAGCTTATTTGCCGGATTAATCTTCTTTACTGCATCAAAGATACCACAGATGACATTGTGACCACCAGGTGCCTGACCACCAGAAAGGATAACGCCGACATTCATCTTTCTGTCAACATTAGCCTCTCCCGGAACAAACTCTATGAGAGGCATTCCATAGGTGTTAGGGAACATTTTCTTGATTTCTTCCTGATCGCCAACACTCTGTGTCGGTTCGCCTTCCTTAACCTTTACGGCTCCCTGAAGGCCCTTTGGCAGCTTTGGCTGGTAAGCAGCCCTTTCTCTCTGCAAAAGACTCTTTTTCATTTCTTTAGATATATAAATAGTTGAAAACGTGATTTTCTGATGCAAAAATACTGCTTTTCCACGAAATATTAAAGGAAAATCTTCGATTTCGATATTTTTTTTCTCGCAATATGCAAACTTTGCTTTTTTTTTCATATCTTTGGGGTGTTATTTAACCATTTCGTTACATTATGGCAAACAAGAGAAAACTTAAACAGGACATCAACATTGTATGCGCTGACCTCTTCGCCGAGTGTATAGCTGCATCATTGTATGGAAGTGAGAAGGACGAGGATACCGTCAACGGAATACTTACGTCAATAATAGTTGTTCACGACGACTTCATAAGAAGAATTTCGCATCCTGAGCCAGGATTGCCGCAGAAGACATATTTCACCAAACTGAAAGTTGATTTCACAAAGCAGGCTACAGAAATCATCGATCAGATCAATGCTATGGGATAACTGCAATGATAGGAAGTTTTTGCCGTTTCATTCTTTACAGGATGATGGGATGGAAGAAAAACATCACTGTCGTTCATCCAGACAAATACATCATCTGCCTTGCTCCCCACACCAGCAACTGGGACTTCATCCTGGGACAGCTCTATGCCCACGCTGAAGGCATAAAGACCAACTTCCTTATGAAAAAGGAATGGTTCTTCTGGCCCCTTGGTCCAATCTTCAAGGCTATGGGAGGCATACCTGTGTGGCGCTCGAAACACAGTAGCATGACCGACATCCTCGCAGAACAGGCTAAGGAACGAGACTCCTTCAAGCTCTGCATCACACCCGAGGGTACAAGGTCGCTGAACCCAGAATGGAAGAAGGGATTCTATTTTATTGCCGTCAAGGCACGCATACCCGTTCTGCTTTATGGTGTCGACTATGAAAAAAAACTTATAGAGTGTACTCACAGCTTTATTCCATCAGGAGACCTGGAAAAGGAAATGAGGGAGATAAAGCTCTATTTCAAGGACTACAAGGGTAAGCACCCTGAACTGTTTAGTATAGGAGAAGTATAAGTTGATGACAAACTGCGAGTTTCAGACACAACAAAATTATACTGGCTCATCATTCATCTATACATTGCTGCCGTCATCACTGTTGCGCTGTATGCTGATACTGCTTCTTGTGATATCAGCAAAGTCCATGCTTGCCCAAACGGACAATCTTGAATTTACCGTAGACAAGACAAGTCGCACCGTGACCATGGTGGCAGACGAGAACCTTGCACAGCAGGAAATAAATGAGAAGACCGTAAGCAAGACTTACAAGAAGATGAGGAAGAGCCTGCCTAAGCAATACAGCAAATACAAGCTGACCATCATGCTCAATGGCCTGCCGCTTGAGGAATATATTCCCGGACAGACTAAAGACAATGCCATGGGAGGGCTTTGGGAGGACATAGACTACAATGGGAAGCCGTGGACATGGAACATCTCACGTCCCAACCGCATCACCCACGGACTGGCCAATAGGCATCTTTCTCTATGGGCAAGCCATGGACGATACTACGACCAGAAAAAAGGCTTCTGGAAATGGCAGCGACCAAACCTCTTCGGCACAACCGAAGACCTTTTCACACAGACCATAGTGGTGCCATTCCTCATACCTATGCTTGAGAATGCCGGTGCCAATGTCTTCACTCCACGCGAGCGCGACTGGCAGCCCGAAGAGATTATCGTAGACAACGACGGATGTCTGCCTAATGGCAAGTCGTTCTACTCTGAGCATAGCGATGGCAAGCCGTGGACAACAACCGGTAAACGGGGATTTGGATGGCAAGGAGGAGTAATGCGCAACGGAGAGAACGCCTTCGCTATGGGTTCCGCCCGGACTATCGCCGCAACACGCAAGGCCGACAAGGCAGCTGCCATTTGGCAACCATTTTTCAAGGAGGAAGGCCGCTACGCAGTATATGTGAGCTATCAGACCATGGACAATAGCATTGATGATGCACAATATACTGTTCACCACAAAGGACAGCAGACTGTCTTTACCGTAAACCAGAAGATGGGCGGAGGCACATGGGTGTACCTTGGGACTTTTGAATTTGACAAAGGCTCCAGTATATACAACTGTGTGACCCTGTCCAACCAAAGCCGTAAGCGAGGAGTTGTGACCGCAGATGCCGTAAGGTTCGGTGGAGGTATGGGAAACATAGAGCGCGGTGGTACCATTAGCGGATATCCTCGTGCGCTCGAAGGTGCGAGGTACTATGCGCAATGGGCAGGTGCTCCAACATCTGTATACAACGGCAAAAATGGCACCGACGACTATACTGATGACATAAATGCCCGCTCAAAGATGTCGAACTGGATTGCGGGAGGCTCACCATACGTGCCTGCAATGGATGGTCTGAAGGTGCCCATCGAGATGTCGTTGGCCATCCATAGCGATGCGGGCTTCGAACGCGACGGCAAGGGGCTTGTAGGCTCATTAGCTATCTGTACTACCGACTTCAACGACGGCAGGCTCAACTCCGGCATCTCACGATTGTCGTCAAAGGACTTTGCAGAGGGACTGCTCTCTGGGCTGATGCGTGACATCTCATTCAAGTACGGCAAGTGGAACAGACGATACCTGTGGGACCGCAACTACAGCGAGACACGCCTGCCTGAAGTGCCATCGGCCATCATCGAGACGCTATCGCATCAGAGTTTTCCCGACATGAAGCTCGGCTGTGACCCGAACTTCCAATTCACCATGGCACGCTCACTGTACAAGACTATTCTGCGCTTCGTCAACAACATGCACGGCACTCCGTATATTGTTCAGCCACTCAAGCCCCATAGCTTCTCCGTAAGAATTGAGGACGGCAGCAAAGCGCGGCTCACATGGGTGCCAGAGAACGACCCTCTTGAACCGACTGCTGTTCCTACATCATATAATATATATGTGTCGGCAGGTACAGGCGGCTTCGATAATGGAACCAATGTCAAGGGAACATCCTACACCCTGGAGCTTGAGCCTGGGGTGACCTATAACTTCCGAGTGACGGCAGTAAACAGGGGTGGCGAAAGTTTCCCGTCAGAAACCCTCTCGGCCAGAGTCGAGCCCGGGGCTGACAAGACCGTTCTTATAGTAAACGGCTTCACGCGCCTCTCTACACCTGCTGTGATAGACAACGCTTCGGCACAGGGATTCGACATTGATGCCGACCCAGGCGTAAGCTACGGACTTACAGCAGGATGGAACGGAAGACAGTTATGTTTTAACAAGTCACGAATGGGCGTCACGGGTCCTGGCGGTCTCGGCTACTGCGGTGACGAGATGGCTGGGAAGTTCGTAGCCGGCAACACATTCAACTATGTCACCACTCATGCGGAAGCAATAGCGGCAGCCAGACGCTACAACATTGCCAGCTCATCTGTGGAGGCTGTACAGACGGGGCGTGTAGACATGCGCAACTACGACTGCGTGGACATCATCATGGGACTACAGAAATATGATGGCTACAATCCCACGTTCTACAAGACATTCCCCTCGACACTTCGCAATGCCATTTCCTCATATCTGCAACATAATGGTCGGCTGTTCGTCAGCGGAGCCTACTGCGGCTCAGACATGACAGCAGAAGACGAAAGGCTGTGGATGGGAAAAACATTCAAGGCAAACATGCAGGGCGCATTGAGGACCGACTCTCTGGCAGGCGTAAACGGCATGGGGCTTTCGTTCGATTTCTTCCGAACCCTAAACGCCTCACACTATGCCTCCACACGTTGCGACGTGCTCGCTCCCATGGATGGGGCTATATGCCCTGCCCAATACTCCGATGGCAGCAGCGCAGGAGTAGCATTCAAGGGAGACGGACAAGCAACGTTCTTATTGGGCTTCCCATTCGAGTGCATCACTGAGCCCGATAAGCGCGCCGCCATAATGACTGCCATCCTAAGTTATCTGATGTGAGACCGTAAAGGGCCGTACACACATTGCCACCAAAGACATATACCAACAACAAATAAACAAAAAAAACACTTCACAACCATGTATAAGATTCAAGCAAACCAATCAGGGACGCGGACAATTGAGGTCAGCGACCAGCATCTTGAGACCATCAGGAAGTACTCCCTTCTGCAAGGGCTAATAGACAGTAACGGCATAGTAGACGAAGACGTTCTCGACAAGCTGAAATTCAACATAAGGTCCATGCTCGAATCAGAGAGCGGACAGGACAAAGCTCTACTTGACCTCTGCCTTGACGTCATCTACAATAATAATATGAAAGCATTTGGACTTCACAAGCTCATAATGCTATATATTGACTGGGACAGCAAGAACCTTAATAGGGAGTTAAAAGGGAGTTAAAAGGGAGTTAAAAGGGAGTTAGAAAGGAGTTAAAAGGGAGTTAGAAAGGAGTTAGAAGGGAGTTAAAAGGGAGTTAGAAAGGAGTTAAGAGGGAGTTAGAAGGGAGTTAGAAGGGAGTTAGAAAGCCATATGTTCAATCCATAAAACCAGAGCGAAAAGCTATTGACTCACTATAACTCCTCATCATAACTCCTCATCATAACTCCTCATCATAACTCCTCATCATAACTCCTCAACATAACTCCTCAACATAACTCCTCAACATAACTCCTCAACATAATCATCATAACTCCTCAATATAACTCCTCATCATAACTCCTCAACATAATCATCATAACTCCTCATCATAAATAATAAACATCATCATTTTTGGAAAAACAATACAGACTATCCGATTTTCTTCCGACAACGAAGAAAGAATGCGAGCTTAGGGGATGGGATGAGCTGGATATCATCCTGTTCTCAGGCGATGCCTATATCGACCACCCCTCATTCGGAGCTGCCGTTATAGGCCGCACCCTTGAGGCTGCAGGCTACAAAGTGGCCATTGTTCCACAGCCAGACTGGCACGGCGACTACCGTGACTTCCGCAAGCTGGGCAAGCCGCGGCTTTTCTTTGGCATTGCACCAGGATGCATGGACTCTATGGTCAACAAATATACAGCCAACAAGAGACTGCGAAGCGAGGATGCATACAGTCCTGATGGCCGACATGACTGCAGGCCCGAATATCCGACAATAGTATACAGCCAGATACTGAAAAGCCTGTACCCCGACACACCTGTTGTGCTCGGTGGCATTGAGGCATCCATGCGCAGGCTTACGCATTACGACTACTGGCAGGACAAGCTCCGTAAGTGCATACTTTGCGACTCGGGAGCCGACCTTATTATATATGGTATGGGCGAGAAACCGGTACTGGAGCTGAGCAACCGTCTGCAAGACGGCGAGGGCATCAGGGCTGTTACCGACATTCCACAAACTGTATTCCTATGCCGCAAGGAGAACATACCCGGAGGCATTGGCGACGACGACATCGTACTGCATCCACATGAGACATGCCTACACGACCGCAGGGCACAGGCCGAGAACATCAGGCATATAGAGGAGGAGTCGAACAAGATGCACGCACAGAGGTTGCTGCAGGCTGTCGACGGCAAGTACGCCGTGGTAAATCCACCCTATCCGCCGATGACTACCGAGGAGCTGGACGCCTCCTTTGACCTGCCATACACCAGACTCCCCCACCCCAAATACAAGGGGAAGCGCATTCCGGCTTACGACATGATCAAGCACTCGGTGAATATCCACCGCGGATGTTTCGGAGGATGCGCATTTTGCACAATCTCCGCCCATCAGGGAAAGTTCATCACATGCCGCTCGAAGGAGAGCATCCTGCGTGAGGTCAGACAAGTAATTGGGATGGACGACTTCAAGGGCTATCTCTCCGACCTTGGTGGCCCGTCGGCAAACATGTACGGCATGTGCGGACGCAACAAAAAGGCTTGCGAGAAATGCAAACGTCCATCGTGCATACACCCGCAGATATGTTCCAACCTCAATACCGACCACACAAAGCTGCTGGAACTCTATCGTGCCGTAGACTCCCTGCCGGGAATAAAGAAGAGCTTCATAGGCAGCGGCGTGCGCTACGATCTGCTCCTGCATAAGAGCAAGGACGAGAACACCAACCGTGCGGCACGAGAGTATACCAGGGAACTTATCGCACGGCATGTCAGCGGACGACTGAAGGTGGCGCCCGAGCATACGAGCGACAAGGTACTGAACCTCATGCGCAAGCCGCCATTCAGCCAGTTTGGCGACTTCAAGCGGATTTTCGACAGGATAAACAGCGAGGAAGGTCTAAACCAGCAGATTATTCCGTATTTCATCAGCTCACACCCCGGTTGCGCTGAGGAAGACATGGCAGAACTTGCCGTAATAACCAAGAAACTCGACTTCCATCTTGAGCAGGTGCAGGACTTCACTCCCACGCCCATGACCATCAGCACGGAGACTTGGTATACAGGCTACGACCCATATACGCTGGAACCTGTTACGAGCGCGAAGACACCACGTGAGAAGCTGGCACAGAGGCAGTTCTTCTTCTGGTACAAGCCTGAGGAGAGAGCCTCCATAGAGAAAGAGCTCAGACGCATAGGCAGAGCCGACCTCATAGAACAACTGTACGAGGGTATGCCCAAGCCTTACGTAAAAGATTACAGGAAGCAGGAGAGACAAGATGGACAATGTCGGCAGCAGCCAACCAAGCGAAAGTCCTTCAATCCCAACTTCAACAACGACAATAAGCGACCGAAAGACAAAGGAAGGAAAAATCCTGCAAACAGCCGCGGACGTAAGCCATAAGACTAACAGTTTACTGTATAGGGTGTTAAGGAGTTATTGCTCCCGTTGGTCGCTGGGAATTAAGCCATTAGTTTGGAGCATTGGATATAAGCGCAACGACATTTGGCTTGACTCCTTAACTACCAACTATTTTCCTTTCTTGCGAAAGTTGAGTAACTGGTACCCGTGGCATAACGAATGTCATGGGTGGAGTGGAGACGCATTGCGAGGGGTTGTTTCCTCGCATTGCGGATTATCGTTCTTCGATAATGGCGATGATTTGAGACGGTGTCACAACCTTCGGCGTGACGGGGAAATGCTTAAGGTGAAAGGGTGAAAGGGTGAAAGGGTTAAGGTTTTGAGGATTCTCTTTCATATCTTTTCTTTAGGTTGGATAAAAGAGCGGCAACATGATTGAATAAGGGACGTATGTTTTCGACATCATTTTCTGAAAGATACCCAAGGTCTTGAGCATTTATAAGTTGGGAAAAAGTCTCAGTAAGGCTTCCGAATGATATTTCTATAAAATGTATCTTCTCCTTATATGATTTACGACCGCTTCCTTCTGCAATATTACTGGTTACGGATATAACAGCTCTACGTATTTGGTCACACAATGCATATCTTTCTTCAACGGGAAACCTCTTTTGTAACTCATATACTTCGCAAACCAATCTACGTGCTACTCTATAAGCATCTAAAGATTCAAAGCTGAAAGTTCGTTTATCCATAACCCTTCAATTTAACCCATTAACCTTTTAACCCTTTAAACTTTTAAACTCTTAACCCATTAACCCTTTGCTTCCCTTACGGCATTGATTTCAGCGTTAATTTCTTCAAGAGTCATTTCAGGATCCACGCTCGTTTCTGCTTCTTTTCTCAAGCTTTGGAATGCTTCGATTGCCTTGGCACGAATGTCTTCATCGCTTTCGGTTGCGGAAATGATGAAGGGGATACGGCGGAGGCGGATGACTTGGCGCACGAAGATGTTGATGGCGGTGTTGGCACTCATTCCAAACTGCTCGCAGAGGCTGTCGAACTTTGCTTTCTGTTGGCTGTCGATACGGATTGTCATTGGAGTCTGTGGCATAATCGTAGATGTTTAAATGAATAATATGCTATGTATTTGGTTGCAAAGTTATGGCATATTGATGTAAATATGAAAAGAATAGATGGAAAAATTCTTTTGTTTATGAATTATTAATAGAATGTCATTGAAACTGGTGCCTTATGCAAGGATGTTAGGCATGAAAGTGGTGATTATTTTCAAAAGGTAAGGAAAAACTTTTATCTTACAACAATTTTGTAGCTTATTTATTTACATCCTATTTACTGTATGACTGCCGTGCGGAACCAGTCTTTCATCAAGCCTTTATATTGTCCCTGCGAGTCGGCCACCATAACGACGACTCTTCTGCCATCTGCGAGGCGCGGCCCGAAGCACATGCCCTCGTAGTTGGCAATGTTTCGCTTGAGAAGGTTCAAGCGTGACTTCCATTGCCCCAACAGTTGCTTGCCTCCACCAGAAGGCGAGAACCTGAACAACTTGCAGTTTACTGACGCTCCTATCTTGCGCTTAGGAACAAAGAACTCTCTTTCCAGCACAAGTAGTGTACCATCGTCATCAGCGCATATCTCGCTTACACCATGAGCGTAATGTGCTGCTTTGGCCTCTTCCTTCAGCGGTGCGTCAAGTGGGTAATCATAAATCCCCTTGATTGAGAACAGAGTATCGTATTCCGCCATCCTTACAGGTCCCGTCTCGTTGCATGTCCACATTCTTCCGGTAACAGCATTATACGACATAGACTCCAAACCTCCATTGGCAGGCAGCGCGGAATGGACTGCCGCCTGAGGAATATCTATGTCTACAGCGCCTCCCCCAACAGAGTATGCCCGTATGCGGTTGTCAGCCTCACCACTTATTACCACCATGTGCCGTTGCGGTACCAATGCTATACCTTCAATGTCCCGGTTGTCCCTTGCACACTCCACAAACCCAAGGTTGCGTACATTCTGTATGTCGCCATTAATGGAGTCTATGGCAATAGAGAACACGAAGAATCCCTCAGCATCTGACTTGTCGCTGACCACAGCGTAGCGGTCTTCTCCAAGCCAGGCAATGCCACTATAGTTGCCGGGCGGAACAGCATTGCGAAAAGAACGCTGCCTATGGAGCAGTACCCCATCGGCAGCGTACAACGGCAACAGGCAACCAATGGACAATGCTGAACACAGCACCATCAGCAGTCTTTTTCCTGTCACCATGGCATCATACATATTCTATTATGTCATCGGCACTTTTACGAATCTTCTCGCCATGCGGGCAGTCAGCCGCTATATGTCCCAATGGTATTATGGCGACAGCCTCATATCCGTCACGGGCGAAAAGCGATTGCACCTTGCTGACATCATAGTTGCACACCCAGCAAGTGCCAAGCCCCTTGTCGGCGGCTGCCAAGCACAAGTGCTCAACAGCTATGGCCACATCTATGTCGCCGTGTTGCTTGCCGTCTCCTCTCACCCAATTACGCTCCTTATCCCTCATGCAGAGTATATACAGTGGAGCAGACATGAACCATTCGCGGTCATAACATTGCTGAATCTTTGCCTTTGCCTCATCGCTCTGTATGACGACAAACTTCCAAGGCTGCCTGTTGCAGGCCGATGGGGCCAGCCTGACAGCCTCAAGCACATATTGCAAATCGTCCGGAGACACGGCCTCAGCAGTAAATTTACGTGCAGAGAACCTCCGCTTGCATAATTCTATAAAATCCATAATACTATATTTGTTTGTTACAGCTCTGGCTCGACATATTCCAACCCGAACACATCAGCCACGGCCTTATATGTAATCTTGCCTTCCACAACGTTGAGTCCGGCCCTTAGTGCCGCATCCTCACGGCAAACCCTGCGCCATCCCTTGTCCGCCAGCTCTACGGCATAACGCAACGTAGCATTGGTAAGGGCGATAGTGGAAGTGTTGGGCACAGCTCCCGGTATGTTCGCGACAGCATAATGTACTATGCCGTCAACTTCGTATACAGGTTCGCTATGTGTGGTCGGTCTCGAGGTCTCGAAACATCCACCCTGGTCTATAGCAACATCGACCAGCACCGAACCGGGCTGCATAACCTTCAGCATGTCACGCGTAATGAGATGTGGTGTCTTGTCGCCAGGAATAAGCACAGAACCTATTACGATATCCGTATCGGGCAACTCGCGGATGATGTTGTGGGCCGACGAATAGAGCGTGTCGACATTCGCCGGCATAGAGATGGACAGCTCGCGCAGACGCTTCAATGACACATCAGCTATGACAACATTTGCTCCCATGCCGGCAGCCACTCTTGCGGCAGCCTGTCCTACGGTACCGCCACCAAGCACCAGAACCTTTGCTGGCTTCACTCCTGGCACGCCACACAGCAGCTTGCCCATGCCCCCCTTGGTCTTCTGCAAATAATAGGCCCCGTTAATGGTTGCCATTCGTCCTGCCACCTCGCTCATCGGGACGAGCAAAGGCAAGGCTCCGTCGGCAGTCTGCACTGTCTCGTAGGCTATGCACACGGCTCCGCTCTTCAGCATGGCATCGGTCAGAGGCCGGTCGCAAGCAAGATGGAAATAGGTAAACAGCGTCTGGCCATGGCGTATCAGCTCATACTCCGGCTCGATAGGCTCCTTCACCTTCACTATCATGTCGGCAAAGGCATAGACATCGGCTATGCCGGGCAAGATGGTAGCACCAACAGCCTCGTACTCACTATCAGCAAATCCGCTCCCTATGCCAGCAGTATGCTGAACGGCGACTGTATGCCCGTGACGAACTAATTCTGCTACTCCCGCTGGGGTCATTCCCACGCGGTTCTCGTTGTTCTTGATTTCTTTTGGAATACCGATTTTCATGATTTCCACTTTTTAATTAGCTATTAAGTCAATGGCCGTCTCTTGATATCGTATATCTTGGGATTCCATGATGCAAATATAATATTTTCCCGAATAACAAACAAGTTTTTATGCACTTTTTTAGACTCATCCAAAATATGGGGTGATGTCTTATAGCTTATTATGTTTAAAGAGGGTCTTAAATGTTTGTCATGGCCTAAGAATACAGCTGCACCATTGATAAGGTTAATAACTAGGGTGTCCAGTTCATTGTACCAATTTCAGCTCACTTTC
>SAMEA3663036__coassemble_351_pt1 | contig 22266 bp, 8 predicted proteins | sample SAMEA3663036__metabat2_high_PE_031 | metagenome-assembled genome bin SAMEA3663036 (sample SAMEA3663036) | pig gut metagenome | biome: pig gut; feature: pig-associated habitat; material: faeces | place: France | collected 2012
TGAATAAGGATTTCAGTATCTGTTTTTCGGAACATCTAACTGGACACCCTAGTTAATAACCTTAAGGCTGTAAGGTTAATAACCTTAAGGCCTTAAGGTTATTAACCTTATCGGCAATGCAAACAATATAAATAGGCCACGCAACCATTATTGGCAGTCACTTTATATGGTTTAGGAGCCAAAAGAAAAAGCTGACCCGCAGGCCAGCTTTTCCTTATATTATTGGTTAAGTATCGCTAATTACTTCACGATAACCTTCTTGCCGTCAACGATGTACAGGCCCTTAGGCAGAACATCCTTGCTGTCGGCAACCTTCATACCTGAAAGTGTGAATACGCCCTTCTGTACATTAGCTGCAGGCTCGGCAACAATACCCTTGACACCAGAAACAAGGATGTCAGCATTCTTCAGTGCGTCTACGAGCTTCAGGTAAGCTGTCATCTTCTCATTTAGAGTAGTAGCACCATTTGCATATTCTACAGCATAACCGAGGTTGATGTAAATACGGCTATAGGTCAGATGACAGTCGGCAGCTATTGTAGCATCCTCTGCAAGCTGTGCGAGGCTCTCGTATTCTGTAGTTGCCTTAGCCAGACTTGCTGCAAGAGCTGCATCAAGATCGGTCTTGAACTTGTCGGCAGGTCCCATATAGCGAACGTGGTTGCCACCGAAGTTGTATGTATTGCAGAGAACGTTGTTCATACCATCGAAACCAAACTCAACAGTCTCCTCAGCATCGCCGGTCTTTTCGAAAACAACAGCGAACTGCTCTGGATAGTAGTTACCATACGAATAGACATTGTCGAGATAGTTTGCAAGGTCGGTATGTACCATGTGAGCACCTATAGAGTCGGCTGCATCGGCAAGCTTGGCATAATAGTACACACCACTGTTCACGGTACGGTCACCATCTGTTGAACCTTTCTCGTTGCAGGCAGATGCCTGGCATGAGAGAACATATACACCTGACCTAAGAAGGGCAACATTCTGAGAAGCCTTGTTCAAAGAGAATGCTGTATAACCACGCCACATGGTGAGGTGTGTGGCATTTTCATAAACAGACAGAGTACCCTTCTTCCAACGTCCGTTGTCTGTCTGGCCTGTCATTGTCCAGCCTTCTACATTGCTCTGGTTAGTGAACTGTGCAAAATATGGATTTACGATTTCTATTTCACTTGGGTTAGCCAATGACGCTGTAGAAGCCTCGAAGGCGAACTGTGCCTCAACGAGCTCTGCCTTGGCAGCAATCATGTTGTTGGCAACCTCCTCGCTGTATTCGGCGGTAACACCATCAACAAGAGCCTGAGCCTTATTGATAACGGCAAGGAATGTAGCCTTGTCACCGGCAGCGTTCTGCGGGTTGTTGTAGCTCTCGTTAGCTATGACGAGCTGTGCCTTGAGGTCGGTATAAGGAGCGTTGAGGGCATAGTAGTCCTGAATGGCAGTACGCACCAGACGCATGCTCTGCATAAGAGAGTCGGCTGCCTCGGCAAAGAGGTCCTCGCCCGGCTGCTTGGCAGAGAGGCTTTCGTAGGCACCCTCATAATAAGTGATACTCTCCTGGAGAGCGTCCTTGCCCCATGGGAACTCAGCCTTTGCCTTTACGGTTATTGCAGAGTCGAGCATTACCCTGAGAGAATTTGCCTGAGCAGCAATTTCCTTCAGTGTAGCATAGTTGACGATGTAAGCCTCCATCTGGCCATCGGAGTTGTCACCGATGATGCGGAGTACGGGAGCCTGCATATATACAGTACCACCAAGCTTGTTGTCCACAGATGTGGCTGGATGCCAGAAACCGGCATTGAGAGTCTCGCCTTCAGCAACATCGGCAACTACGAAATGACGCTCGAAATTGCGCTGGTCGAGATTGAACTTTACAGAGTCGTTGCCAATGAATACGGCTGCACCCTCTACTACGTATGTATAATCAGGCTCATAGCGTACGTTGGCTGCGGAACCTGCCATACGGTGTCCCTTAGACTCGCATGAGAAGAAATACTTTCCTGAAGGCAGCATCTTGACAATCTTTGCAGTACCGGCACTGAGATTATAGGTTCCCTGTATGTAATGACGAATATAGGGACTGCTAGCTGGGTCGTGGAACCAGCGTGCGTCACCGTCAAGATACCAGTCGCCTAATGTCTCGCCGCCGCCCTTCTTCTGCAGCTTGGTTGTCCACAGAGCCTTGCCGTCTATTTGTGAGGTGAGGTCGTAGGAGTTGGCATTGAGGAACTCTGTTTCTGCTTCGACGAAGCTGTTAAGTGCGTCTTGAGCAGCAGAAGGATCCTCAGATTCTGGAGACTCAAAGAAGCCCCTGATGCTCTCGAGCGTTCCCTGAAGTTCATCCTTGCCGTTTACCATACCATCGATGGCAAGCAGAGCCTCAGCATAGGCAAACTCTCTGTCAGATATACGTGTATCGAATACCTCTGTTACCTCCCTAACCTCAACATCAGAAACCTGTGTGCCTGCTGTGAGCTGTCCGAATGTAACGACGATATAACCTGTTGAGCCACCTGTAATGGTATCGGTAAAAGAGTAGGAATAGCTTGTCCATTCTGCAGTAACGGCATCTGTTGTTGCCACCTGGCAGAAATTATCAGCTGTTTTGTTCAACGTACCGTCGGCATTGGCATATACGTCGATGTAGTTTGTGGTCTGTGGAGTAATAGAAGAGGTCACAGGGTCAACACCCTTAACCTTGAATGTGATGATGTAGCTCCTACCAGACTCGTAGGGTACAGCCTGATACATGTAGTTGCCTGTCAGGTCAGCGGCGCCATTAGTACACTGTATGACGTTTCCGCCATCTTCTGATGCACCAGCCTCTATTGACCAGTAGTCAGGACTGAGAGCCCCGTCTGCGTAGTCTTTCCAACCATCATAGTTGGCAGCAAAGTTACCATTGGTGAGAATGTTTTCACCAATAACCTTGAATTTGGCCGTATTGGTATAGACATAGTCACCCACATTGTAGGCAAACGATGTCATTGCACCAATGACGGCTGCGAATGAAAGAAGTAATCGCTTTTTCATAAAGTTTTGTTATTAAGTTATAAAAATTGGTATTTGTTTTAGATTTATTTTGTGGATGACGGTTAGTTCCACATAGTTGTTTCCGCTGCAAAAGTAAATAAAACAAACGACACCTGCAAGCAAAAATCCTCCGTTTTTCTGAAAAATCCTCCGTGCAGGTGTCGTAATATCAAAAAATATAGTAAAAAATCATTTTTTCAGCCTTCTTTGCCTTGCTTTTTTGCCTTTAGGTTGAGGTAAGGGCTTGGTTATCTCCGCTGCTACTATTGTAGCCATCTGGCGTGCACCTTCCTTTGTTGGATGTATCATGTCTCGCTGTATCTGCTTACCGTCATTGTTGTTGAAAGCCGTATGCAGGTCGATGACCTCAAGAGCATTATTCTTTGCCACCTTATATATAATAGGTATAACGCCATTCACTATGGTGCTGTCGTTGATGGTCCACTGTGTCTTGAAGGCAGGTATGGGAGTGGCAAGGAAGATGCGGGGCTTTGACGGGAGAGCCTTCAGCGAGTCTACCATCTGCTGCATGTCGCCCTGGAACTCGGCGGAGTATTTCCAGTTGGCAGTCTTCGAGTCGTTGGTGCCGAGTTTTATTACCACTATATCAGGATTGAAGGCAAGCGCATCACGCCACGCCAGTTCTTTCATATACGGATGGTCGCCCTTGTTGAGCATGGTCCGCGCCCCTACACCAAAGTTCCTGACATGATAATCCTCACCGAGTATCTGCTGCATCTGTGCAGGATAGCCGTTGACCTCAGCCATGTCTATGCCAGAGCCGTCGGTTATGCTATTGCCTATGCACGCTACTCTCTTTGCATCGGCCTTGTGTACGGGCAGGTTGTTGAGCCAGGTGGTAAGCTCCATAGTCATCTGGTCATGGTAGGCAAAGGTATTACGGAATCCCCAGCCGTGACCGCCTGTAGGGTAGACATACATGGCACAAGGGTTGCCGGCCTTACGCATGGCCTCGTAATAGCGCATGCCGTTGGTAAGAGGAGGCACCACGGCATCGTCGGCAGACATCAGGATGATGGCAGGAGGAGTAAGGTGTCGGCGCACAGCATTGTAGTTAGTCCAGTCCTTCACGAGACTCTTGTCACTGCGACCATCACCAAGGAAACCAACACAAGATCCCTTGTGCGTCTCCTTCTCATCCATGGAGACAACAGGATAGAAAAGGATAGAGAAATTAGGACGGGCGTCGAAAGGTGCATGGGTGCTGACAGAGGAAGCTAAATGGCCGCCTGCGGAAAAGCCCATTATACCGACATCATAAGGATTGACATGCCACACGGCGGCACTGTCACGGACAGTTCGAATGGCATTGTATGCATCGGCAAGAGGGATGTTTCTGTCACCATTAGGCATGCGATATGTAAGCACACAATAGGTGATGCCCTGAGAGTTGAAATAATCAGCCCAGTCGTAGCCCTCGTGGTTCATGGCCAAATGGGAATAGCCACCACCAGGACAACCAACTATAGCCCTGCCCGAGGGCTTTTCAGGCAAGAACACTTCAAGCTGCGACTTTCCGTCGGGAGAATTTACAAGCTTAACCTTACGTGCCGTCTGAGCCTCAGATGGAGCAGCAAAGAGCAATGGCAGAAGGTATGCCAAACAAAATAGTTTCTTCATTTTTGGGTAATTTGTTTTATTTCAGATTGTCTTATAGTATAAGTATGGCTATTTAAGAAACGAAAAGGACAAGACATTATTGCCTTGTCCTTTTCGTTTTTTTATAGCTGACAAGCAGACGAGTAGAAGTTCACGTCGGTAATTGCTATGCCAAGTGAAGCTAAAGAATCAACGAAGACGAAGACGATAACAAAAACCATGATAAACCCCTTGAAGAGGATGGAGGCAGAGCCTTGCTGTCGGGCTTCCGTTTTGGTCTTATAAGAGCAAGCTCTTAACGCCCCAAACGAAAGCCTGACAGCACCTTCTTTCAGAAGGCTACCATCCTCTTCAAGGCGATAAACAAGAAATAAACCTTTCATTAAGCAAGTGCATAGTACAAAACTGTTAGGATTGTGCCAAGCCAAAGCCAAAAGTGAATTCCAAATAATCGTTTCCGTTTAGTCAAAAGAGCAATGACGAACTTGATCAATCATTCCATAATGAGAAAAGGCAGGACGAAATCCAACGTTTTCGTTAAGCCAAAAGAGCAATGATAACTTGTTTACTTTAGCTTGACGAGAATTCGGCTGTATTTATACAGAAATGTTTATTTTGGTTTATCGCCTTGCGTTTGATGCAAAACCCGATAGGGTGATGTTGTAGCTGGCTGAAAATCCTGAGCTTGCTCAGGTAGTTTCAGACGGCTACGGCATCAATGGCTCGTAAGAGACATTTTGCATCAAGCGCAAGGGGTTTATCTTGGTTTTTGTTTTCTTTTTCGTCTTCGACTTTGCATTCGACTTTGCATTCGTTGTGCTTTAGCTGACACAGAATTTTCCTAGTAAAACGGGAAAGGTGCGTGCTGGTTACTGTACGTTTTGGGTACAACAAACTGTACACACTATCTACTTGTCAACTTCAGAAAATCAATTTCCACAATTCTAAGCTCAACCTTACCTTTCTTCGACACCAGTCTGTCGAGCTCTCCTGCATTGCCGCCCGCGAGTTCCTTTGTGTCTCCAAAGGCGTTGCTGTCTGTTGATGGGCCGAGCATCCTAATGGTAAGCGACTTGGTCTCTACTGTCTTGCCTAAAGGTATATGAACATAACCCAATGTGGCATAGGTCATGCCCCTCCATATCTCCTTCTTGCCGGCGTAGATGGCTATGGGGTAACATTTGTTGCGCCATCCTGTGAGCTTCAGCACGACCTCGTCCACCTTCTGCTTCTTTCCGAAATTATATGTTGCCCAGGCATTCTTCAATGTTCCGTCACTCTTCCATTCCGACAGCTCGTTGTCGTCATGGGATTGTGACAGACTCTCACCGTTGGAGCCCGCTGTAGCAGATACGATGTCTACAGAACGTGCCACATCGGTATAGGAAGGCGTCAGTGGCGTCTCACCTCTTGCAAGAACAGGCTTCAGAGTGAGCGAAGGGTTATAAGTGCCCATACCGCTATTGGTATCTACAGCATTGGTATGAAGGGTAATTGTCACAGGCTGCAATCTGTCAGCGGCAGCCGTAAGGTTTATGTATCCTGCATTGACAGAACTCCTAACCAGCACCCTGTTCACACCGCAGTCTACAGGCAGAGAGGGCTTGCCTACATAGTTGCCGAAGTCGGTGACGGTCTGTGGGCCGTCGAGCATACCCTCCTTGCCATTATGACTGTTGGCTTTACCCTGCTCTTTTCTGTCTTCAGGCATGGGTGCGGCTATACCACCGAGGAATTGTCCCTCGCCCCACAGATGGAAGTTGACCATACGGTTGTCCAACGGGCAACGACGTCCCTCCCTGTCAACGACCTCTACCTGCACTATTGCAAGATCAGCACCGTCGGCCTTGAAGCCTTCGGGGTTCTGGACGGTTGTAATCTTGAGATGATGCGGCTCGCCGACGGTCTCTACCGAATGTCTGCTTGTCTCCTGGCCATTACGATAGCCTACAGCCATAAGGGTACCAGGCTCAAAGGCCACATCGTTGAAAGTGAAGAGATACTGATGGCTACGGCTTCCCCACCCTATCGGCTTGCCGTTGAGCAACAGCTGTACACTGTCAGCATTAGAGGCTACATACACTGGCTTCCGCACACCGGCATCATAATTCCAATGGCCAACAATATAGGTATGGTCGCGCTCAGGCTCTACCCATCCGTCCCACATCACCTGATGCACATAGTAGGCATCCTTGGGTATGCGCATGGCATCGGTGACACCACTCGTACGATAGTTCACCTCTCCACGCCAGTGGGTATTGGTATCAGAGAAGATAATCTTCGTTCCACCCGCATTGACCCTCTTGCCAGTACCTGGACGCTCGAGCCAATAGTCATACCATCGCTCCACCATAGTCTTGGCAAAGATGTCCATGTTGTGGTTGTAGTCGTGAGCAGGCTTGCCACGGTACAGAGGGCCGTCGCCTTCCTTGTGGAACGGATAGCTGTACTCATCCCAATACTTGCGCAGACCCTCGTCACGATGGTATTCCATCTGCCACATAGGGTGCTTTGCGCTCTTGTTGACGTAGAGCATCTCGCCGCCATACTCAGCCTCATCTATATCGAGCATCTCACGGCTGCCAATGGCTCTGCCCCCATGTGGATCGTATTTGTCGCGTACGGCCTTTAGCTCAAGCATGTGCTCGCGGCTTATGCTCTCGTTGCCTCCCTCATAAAAGAATATACTCGGGTTGTTGCGGTTGTATATGATGGCATCGCGCATGAGCATGACACGTTGTTCCCAACGGCGGCCAGTGACATCCTTCTCCGCGTCGCCAGCAGGCATTGCCTGTATGAGTCCCACCCTATCGCAGCTCTCAATATCCTGCTTCCAGGGAGTGACATGCATCCATCTGACCAGATTGCCTCCCGACTCTACGAGCAAGCCGTTGCTGTAGTCGCTCATCCATGCCGGCACGCTCATGCCAACGTATGGCCACTCGTTGCTTGTACGCTGGGCATAGCCATGCATCATGATAACACGGTCGTTAAGCCATATCTTACCTTCTGCAAACTGTGTCTTACGGAAGCCTGTGCGTGTAAGCACCTCGTCGGAGACTGCCCCGTTGTCGTCTATTACTGATGTTGCAATAGTATACAGATAGCCATAGCCCCAGCTCCAGAAATGCGCATCCTCAAGCATGGCGGCCGACTTAGCTACAGTCTTTGAGCCTGCCCCAACAGTAAACCGCTGGCTGTCGAAAGAGAGGACTTCCTTTCCGTCGACATCCTTTACGACAGTATGTATTCGGAACGACCTATCGGCGTTTCCCTCATTAGCAACTTCAGCCTCGACGTTCACCCTTACCTTGCGGCCTGCTATGTCATAGTCAGTTCCATAGACATAGGTACCCATGGTACCGAGGTTGCTGTACAGCGGCAAGGTCTGGTAGAGAGTGCCGCAACGGTGCAGCCATACGTTCTTTGGTATGCCACCGTAGTTGGCATTAAAGTTCTTGTCGTTCCACTGATAGCGGCTGCCTGTAGAGCGCTCGCGGTATGTCCAGCTGTTGTCTGTCCTTACGGCAATGACATTCTCTCCCTTTATGATATAAGGTGTAAGGTCGAAGCCGCAGGCCATCACACCGTTTTCTGATAATCCGAGATGATGGCCGTTGAGATAGAAGTCGGCACCAAAGCGCACACCCTCAAACTCAACGAAGTACTTCATGCCGGCAACCTCGTCAACGGTGAAATGTTTCCTATACCATACTATAGTGTCGGAAAGGTCATGGCAGGCAATCTTAAACGCCTCTCCATCGTTCCATGCCCTTGGCAATGTAACTTGCAGCCAAGCACGGTCATCAAAAGACGCCTGCTGTGCGTTTTCAGTATCACCGACATTCAACAGCCAGCCACCATTAAAATTCAGCTTTTGCCTCTCGACGGCTGTTGCCTGAATTACAGACAACAGCACGGAAAGAATACATACAGTTCGTTTAATCAGTTTCATAGAAGCTTGTTTCTTGATTTTTGTTTGCACAAAGATAAGACAAATAGCTGAATATAAAATGCAAAATGCGTATGATTTTTGGTAAAACCATACGCATTATATATTACTTGACTACAATCTTCTTGCCATTTTGCAGATATACGCCTCGCGGCAATCCGTCGGCAGAGGTTGCGTTCTTTCGAACAAGCTGTCCTCTGAGGTTGTATATGTCATTGGTCTGTGAGGCGGCATCGCCCGCAACGACCTCTATTGCTGTCGGGTCAGAGACAACGGTCAACACACCTTCGGCAACCTTACTGGTGTCCCACTTCAGTCCAGGTGTAAGCTCAGGAAGCAGCAGCTGCGGTGTGCCGGTGAACGATGTGGCTGTCCAAAGGTTCACGGTATCGCCCTCCTTGGGAGTATAGGATGCCAACAGGTTGACCTCAACCGTACCGTTCATCGTAAGCTTGTTGATATCGTAGATAGTAGTGTTGTTGGAAGAAGCCTTCCATATCACATACCGTCCTGTTGACGAGAAGGTGACATTCTTGTTGCCAAATCCAATCTTTCCTGTAGTGGCCTTGGCATAAGAACCGGGACGCAACTCACCGTTTATGGTGAAAGAAGAGTTGTCGAGCGAGCCCGTGCCAGTGACACCACTCATGGTAGCTCCATCGTCAACGATGAGTGTTCCGGTACCGAGTTTCTTTCCTGTTGTTACAACAAGTTCACCTTCAGAGACACGCACCGTTCCGGTATTGTCCCATACGCCACTAACGGTCATCTTTCCGGTTCCGGTCTTTACAAACGATGTTCCGGTGCCTGTCACCTTACCCGACCAACTGAAGTTTGACGCGTTGCCAACTTTCCATGTGTTCGAGCCCGATACGCCATCGTTGCTGAAAGAACATACGCCACCAAGGTTACCAGAACCTGTCACCTTACCAATCTGGAATGTCTTGGCTGAGTTCTGAACCTCTATGCCTGCATCGATATCGAGTGTGCCCTCGGGCATGCCATAGCTGTTGTCGAGAGTGAAACGGTAGTCTTTTGACGGAACAGCAGGCTTCAGCGTACCTGTAAACCCTGAGAAGTTGCACTTTATCGGCGTACGTGGAGCCATCCATGAGCCACCATCCACCAAAGGACAGTATACGGTAAGAGTACCCTCACCGGTCACCTTGTTGGAATAAGTGCAGCGGTTCCCAAGATTCCAGCGTGCGGACTTGCCCTTTGCCACGGTGATAGGATAGCTTGTAGACCCGGTCTCCTGAAGGGTACCACCCTGCAGCTCTACCAGTTTGGCAGGATATGTGCTTCCGGAGTTTGTCACGGTACCAGCAACAAGTACGAGCTTGTTGAGCAGCGTGTTGTTGGTCGTGAGGATAAGAGAGGCACTACCCTTCTTAGTGAGCATTGTACCTGATATTGACCTGTTGGCAGTGAAGTCGTAGAAGGCGTCTATCACACCACCCTCCTCGGTCTCCATCTTCATTGGCGAACCAAGTGTAACGGCAGCCATGTTGCGAAGCGATGCACCATTCTCTATAACCAACTTGTCGGATGTAGTGGTTACACCTCCAAGATTGCCTGTGGCAGTGATGTCGTTTGCAAGAGCCTTTACCGAGAGTACACCACCGGAGATGCGGGTTCCGCCAGTGTATGTGTTTAATGTCGATATGGTCGTTGTTCCTGTGCCGCGCTTTACGAGAACGGTGTTACCCGTAATGGCGCCCTCACCCTGAATGGTATATGAAGAGGTGTTGTCGAAGATGATGCTGTCTGCCTCTATCTCTGCATCAAGAGTAACCGTCTTCACAGCAGCATCCTCACCGAAGAGCACCTTATCGCCATTGACGAAGTTGATTGCAGCCTGGTCTTCCTCGGCCACGAAGTTCTCTGTTGTTGCCACATCCCATACACTGCCCTGCGAGCCTGTCCATACCACACTTGTAGCATCGCGCAAGCCGTAAACGACGAGGTAGAGACTGGTTCCCTCGGTCTCGAGAGCACACTTCTTGGTGTTGTCAAGTCCAAGGAGATTGATATTGGCTATGTCGCCATCAATCTTCTCAAATGTTCCGAGCAGGTATTTGCCTTCTGTAAGTCCGTTGGCACCTGTAACGGCAAACTCAAACACAGGAGTAAGATATTCGGGGCCGTACTTCCAATCCTTTGTTTCTATAGAGAGATACTTCGACTTTATATTGTCTGACGTGGTGTTGTCGGTATTGATATCGAAGACCACCCTTGAACCAAAGCCAAGCTTGAGACTGTCTACGGTAATAGCAGATATACCGTTCTCGCCACCTGGGCGAAGCCTTGAGTCGTAGTCCATCCTAATGCTGCGGAACTCACCGCCAACGGTGTTAAGCTCAGCAAAGCGGTTGAGCCACAGAGCCGAGTTGCGCATCGTACCGTCGAAGTCTACCCTACCAGCCCATATATCCGTATTGCCGGTATGTGTAAAATCAGCCTTTGGAAGGACGAGCGTACCGTCGCCCTGCTTTACAAGACGTGCGTCTCCTGCAAGACCTCCACCACTGACAACACAGGTAAAAGTATCGTATGTTATCTTGTAGCTCTTCGACGAACATTCGCTCGGAGCTGAACCCTGCACCCAAGTAGGAACATTGAAAGTCAGTACGTGTGGCTTTGCACCATCCTCAATGCTAACATTAATATTCGCATTCTCATATACAAGCACATGTTTGTCGTTGAGAGCGGAAGCAACAGTTCCTCCGTTTGCCACTTCCGTGCGGCCAGTTGTCGTAAGAGGAGGAGGAGCAATAGTGATGCCTTCGAGCTTGCCAAGGAAATAGCTTGCGTGAGGAGGCTGGTTGTAGCCGCACATCTGCCATACCATGGCGTTACGGTACTGATGGTCGTGCCATAGTGAATAGTTACGGTATTCGGTAGATGTCGGTGTTGAATATATACGTATATTGTTGTCGGCAGTACGCATGATTATCTCCTCACGCCAGTCACCAAGTATGTCGCCCTGATAGCATGGTGTGCCCTTGGTATCGTTGTTGGTCATCGAGCCTTCACATGTATATATAGGTGACCAGCTGCCATATTTAGCTATGCAGCCCGCCGTATTCTTTCCGCTTACATAGTTGAATGTCTCCTCGCAGAGGTCGCCATCCCAGTAGATGCGGAAGTTGGTGTTAACGCCTGTTGTACCAAGCCCCGGGACAGCTCCGTTGGTAACAGTGCTGATAGCACCTTCACGTGCAGAACATCCGATAGCACCTGGGAAGTCATCACAGAAGTTTCCGCACATCGAACGCCCGTCATCGTTACCTGCATTATATCTGTGATATATCTTGCTTGTCGTGGCATCACGATAGTTGTTGCCCGGTTGGTCTTCGTTGCAGGCATATATCTCCTGCCCATGAATATAGGGGTTGAAGTCGCCGCAATGCTGTGCGTCACCGTGTCCGAAACCTGTGGTGGAAAGTCCCTTGCCGTTGTCGTCTATGACCATGGAGCCAAAGCATATCTCGTCGCGTCCGTCCCAGTCGACATCGGCAATGCCGAAGTTATGATATCCCTGTCCCTTCCACGGTCCATTGGTATTGTTGAACCATCTCCAGCGCTCCTTCAGCGTGTGTGTAGCAGGGTCGACATCGTATGCTATCATCTTGTGACGTGTGTATATACCACGTGCAAGGAAGATGCTTGGTTTCTTGCCGTCGAGATAAGGAGCACCGAAGAAGTGCTTGCTTGAGCGGTGTCCGTAGCCGTCGCCCCAGGCAGCCTCAAGGTTTGTCTCGCCAGTCTCCAGACGTTTCAACGGATATTCGATGCACTGATATGGCTTTCCTGTCTCGCCGTTCATATATACAAGATACTCAGCACCGTCGTGCATGAACCAGTTGGTGCCACCACCTGTTGCGGCGCGATAGTTCTTCGATGCATCACCAACAACATAAGTAGTACCATCGGCACAATGGATAGTGGTACCGTCGGCAGCGCGCATCACAGCCTCAGCCTTGCCGTCACCGTCCCAGTCGTATGCCACTATGTTCTGCTCGTTGTTCTGGAAGTCACCCATATTAGGACCACAGTTGACCCACCACAGTCGAGTACCGTCAAGTTTGAGCACTTCAAAGATACTATATTCTCCGTTATAGCCATCACGCGGATAACTTGCCCGTTTCTCGCTTTCGTTGTCGAACTTCATGAGTATCTCCAGCTCACCGTCGCCGTCAACGTCGGCGCAGCAGGCATCGTTGGGCACCAGCGTGCTTGAGATGTCCTTATGTACGAGCTTTATCTCCTTATAGCTCGATGCCCATACCGATACTGGTGAGCAAGCAGGCTGCTCCGTACCACGTACCACGGCAGAAACGGAATACTTGTTGACAAGTGTTCCTGAAGCATCCATGAAGTTGGAGACGCTCAACGGAGCATCATTGAGCTTCACACCATCACGATAAACGTTATAGGTTACATCATAATACTCCTCGGCAGGTATACGCCAGTTGACGTACACACCTCCGGAGACTTTCATGGCGACAAGTCCTCTGTCGAGTTTGTCGGTTGCTCGCTGTGCATTCATGCCCATGGCTACTGTCATGAGCATGACTGTAATAAGTATTTTTTTTATTCTCATATTTTTAGGTTATTGGTCTGTTAGTTAATAAGTACAATTAGTCCGATATCTATATTTATTTCTGCAAAGATATTAAAATTTATGGAAAGAAGGTTATCCTTTCTATGAATTTAACATTTTATATTCTATCAGTTACCATCCGGCTTAGTTGTCTCAAATATTGGTGCGAGATACCAATTCCATGCATTGAAGTCGTCTGGCGACTCTGGCGCGAAGTCCTTCCAGTCGGAACGCAGATGACTGACGAAAGGCATGTTATGCTGCTTCATCCCCATGACCACCATCTTGGCAACCTCGTATGCACCCCATGTATTGAAATGAGTATTGTCGGCCAGTTCCTTGTCCTGTCCCTGGAATGTTCCGGCAGGATAATGTACGAGGGCACGCTTGCTGTTCTCTTCGCCAAGCGTCTCGAAGAAAGTGCGGGTCATATCGTGTAGCTCGATGACTGGAACGTTCTCACGCCGTGCGACAGCACGCATAGCATCGGGGTAGTCGCCATGGGTTTCCTGTATCTTGCCATTCTCAAACTTGCGGCGTTGGGTGGGAGTAAGGAATACTATGTGCCCCTTCTTCTGACGGACGAGGTCGATGAACTTCTTCAGATTGTAGGAGAAGTTATACCATGCTCCAGAGCCTGCACCCTTCTCCTTCTGGTCATTATGGCCAAACTCGCAGAACACATAGTCGCCCGGCTTCATCGAGGCAAGTATCTTATCAAGTCGGTTGCCTGCAAGGAAAGAACCTGCCGTCAGGCCACTCTCAGCATGGTTGGATATGGCCACGCCATCATCAAACCACCGGGGTATCATCTGTCCCCAGCTGGCCCATGGCTCCCGACTCTGGTCTACTACTGTAGAGTTGCCACAGAGAAACAGCGTTATGGCGGTATTGTCAGGCTCTACGCTGACACTTGTCACGGTAGGCATCTGACCATTGAACTCCAGTGTAAGCCGGTCGTCCCAGTTAAGGTAGTCACGCTCGCGCTCCTTGAGCTTCACGCTCATCTTGTCGCTGATATATGGTGAGCGCTTGTTTACGACAAAGGAGAAAGTGAGCTGTTGTCCCTTACGTGTAGCAGTCTCCTCCAACAGGAGACGTCTGTTCTCAGCCCTGACAACAGTGTTTCCCTTATGCTTCTTTGAGCCAATAGTGACAGTAACCTTGTAGTTGCCATCAGGAACTTTCACGGAGAAGAATACAGGCCGGGATAGTCCGGTCTTCAGTTCCTTGGCAGTTGGAGCTTCAACAACATCCCATCCATAGCCTGTTGCATCAGAATAGGACGGCTGCGGGACAGTCATATCATACGTTTGAGCGTTGGCACATGAAAAAAATGCCACAAGGGCGGTTGCTAAAAAGAATTTTCTCATTTCTGAAATATTTGTTTGCAGATTAGTATATGGGAGGCTTTTACCGCTTCTCTCCATTGATAACGACATTCTTCACTATAGTACCTTCAATGACTGTCTTGTCGAAGGCATTCTTCTGGTCTTTCACTTCAATATTCTCGAACGTAAAATCCTGAAGGTCATACTTGTCGGATGCTCCTACGTCAAAGAAGTTGCGGCAATCCATATTGATATTTCTCATCACGATATTGTTGCATCTCGACTTTGGCATGTCATCCCGTTGCTCGGGCTTGAAGAACTGAGTCCACGGCCTGATGACAAGGAACGAGCCTGTCTTGCCAGTGAAGCCGTCGACGGTGACATACTCATAATGCTGCGGCGTGTCAGGACGCATCTTGAGCCACAACACCCTATTGGCATCATCGGCATGACAGTTCCTGATGATGACGTTATGGTCGCTTACACTCTCCGAGCCAAGGGTCAGACAGCCATGCACCTTTCCGTAGTGGCAATTCTGTATAAGGATATTGTTGTTTGGCCCGTTCTCCGGAGCCTTGTCTGCCCATGTTCCCTTTCCGCCTTTCAGCACTACGGCATCGTCGTTGACATTCATGTAGCAACCGTGAACCAGCACGTCTTGGCATACATCTATGTCAATGGCATCGGAACTCGGAGCCTTGACACCACTCGTGGGCGCGTAGATGTACAGATTAATGTATCTCGCGCGCGTACTATTATATATATGGTTGGTCCAGAAAGGACTGTTTATGAGCCTTACGTCTTGTACGGTAACATTGGTGCAATTGGAGATATAGGTAAGGCGCGGACGTTGTGCATCCTTGTTGGTGCATTGCGGATTCCACTTGCGGCGTATCCAGAACTCATTCCAGTAATGGAAGCCATTGCCGTCGATGGTTCCCTTACCAGCAATGACGAAGCCGTCAATACTATCGGCATTTACCAAGGCAGTGAAATATTTGCATGTCTGCCCCTCTATGCGTGTCTCGCGTATCTCGAAGTCGGCTATGCGCTCTGAGCCTTTGAGCTTGCCGCCTTCATCTACATAAAGATGAGTGCCCTGACGGAAAAACAGCGAGCCGCTCATGTAAGTCCCCTTGGGGACAACCACTACTCCACCTCCCTGCTCTGCAGCCTTGTCTATAACGGCCTGAATAGCGGTTGTCTGAACGATGGTACTGTCTGCCTTCACCCCATAGTCGGTGATGACATACTTTCGACCAAGTGTCTCAACGTCAACCCTGGTGGTGTCAGAGAACCACTCTGATATAGGTGTTCCGTCGGGCCAACACTGTTGCGCCTGTTTCTTCTTGGCATCAGCGCCTGTAATACTCATAGCCAGCATGGCAAGGGTCAGAAATAGATATTGTCTCATCAGAAAAAATAGGTTTAAGATAAAATTTGTGCAAATGTACCACTTTCCATACAACAGGAAAACCAATATTTGGCAAAAATACTATAATTTTTGATTAAAGCCTACTCCGCAGCATGGACATCGGAATGATTTACGGCTACATTCCGATATTTTTTACCCGAGTCTCAAAATCATCACGACGGGTAATGGCTGCGCCTTTTACACGCGCGCGATAATTATAAATGGTGTTAACCGAATAATGCAGGAACTTAGCAATACGGGAACTGTCATCGATACCCAAACGAATTAGGGCAAAAATACGCAGAGTGGTATTTAGCTTATACTCTCCAGGCACTTCAATTTGCTCTTCTGGACGCAGAAGAGCATTGAAATCAGAGATAAAATTAGGGAAGAGGTGAAGAAAGGCATTGTCAAAATTGGCACAGAGATCCTCAATCTCCTGTGTCTTCATGTCGGTGGATTTGGTCATACGGTAGAGCTCTTCATATTCACGCCCCTTAACCATACGGTTGACACGCTTACGCAAATCATCAATCTTGTCAATATATTCGGAACAAAGACTCATGAAGCGTCCTACATACACCTCCTTGACCCTTGTCTGCTCATTAAGCTGACTGATGAGGGTCTTCAATTGGCGATTGGTGTCGTCAAGTGCGAGATTGGCTTGAAGGAGTTCCTCGTTAAGACTCTTCGTCTGAGCATTCTTCTCGCTCAACTCAGTATGCGCCTCCTTCAACTGGCGACGGCGGCGATATTCATATAGAAGCAATACCGCAAGGATGAGCAATAGGATGCTTACCGTAATTGTCATAATTGTCAGCAGAGAGTTAGTATGCTCTATCTCATTCTGATATTGCCGGTCGATACTCGACAGAATAGGTGAAATCTGCCAACTACGCATGTGAGTGCTATAAGTATTGGCACATTCCCATGCAAAAGTGATATATACACGGGCACGCTCAAGTTGGCCCTCCTGAGCAAGCAGATTGGCAAGTTCCCACAACGAGCCTTGGTCCATCACCGCATTGCGCACATCACAGATGGCTGACTTGGCAAGCCATGCCATCGCCTCCTGTGTCTTTCCCGACTTGTGCAGGTCCATAAAGCGATAGAATGCGACGATGGCAAACTCATGACTGTCGGGACTGACATTTTCCAGTCGCTTGTCGTTGTAGCGAAGGGCTCCTTTTATATCTCCTTTTTTATAGCACTCCTGCTCCTTTCGCTGTAGGTAGAAATCGTGGGACGGAGGGAGTGTCTCATATATTTTTTCAGTATATTCATCCTGTTTTGCAAAGAATTCGTTCTTCAGCTTGGGGATATTGCTATAATATGCCATCTCGCCATATACATGTGCAAGCGACTTATAGAATTGTCCAAGTGCCTCTCTGTCAACACCTGAAATATCTGTAGAGTCAAGAATTCGCTTTGACTCGACATACTGTCCTGTTGACGAACAAAGGAAAGCCAAGAGAGAACGCGTATGACACAAATGCGACTTGTTGCCTTTTTTCTCGGCAAGAAGAATTGCTTCATAGATATACTTTGCGGCAGAATCGCTCTTGTATGGCATATATTCATTAAAGAGATTGCACGTCAGCAGATAACGTTCCTCATCGTTTGCAACGTTTTGAAGTCGCTGCTTGATAACATCAATCCGCTGTTCGCGTTTCTTCACAAAGTCCGGAGCCTGGACGATTGCTTCGTCCAGGCTTCGGTAAAGTTCTTCATTGTCAGCAAACACACAAAATGACACTACCGACATCAAAAGAATTAACAAACATCGCATAGTTTATTATTGCAATGTGAATTTCAAGGTCTGTACGTCACGACTATTAGCACCGACCATTACCTCGAAGTCGCCAGGCTCTGCCACATACTGCAAGTCGCTGTTGTAGAACTTCAGCATGTCAACGTTAATATCAAAGGTTACATCACGACTCTCTCCTGCCTTGAGCGATATACGTTCGAAGCCCTTCAACTCCTTGACAGGACGACTAATGGTTGCAGCAACGTCACGTATGTACAACTGGACGACCTCGTCAGCATCATAGTTACCAGTGTTCTTCACGTTGACCGTAAGGGTAATCTTGCCATCGGCCTGCATCGTTGTGCCACTCAACTGGGGCTTTCCATACTCGAACGTGGTGTAGCTCAATCCATAGCCAAAGGGATAGAGTGGCTCATTGCGCTCGTCGATATAGTTGCTCTGATATTTACGGAATACCGGCGTTCCTGCTGGTACAGGCCGGCCTGTGTTGAGATGGTTATAATAGATGGGTATCTGTCCGAGCGTTTTTGGCATTGTCATGGTCAGACGGCCAGATGGTGACTTCTCACCGAAGAGCACATCACAGATGGCATCGCCTGTCTCAGAGCCACCAAACCACACGTTCATTATGCCCGTTACATTCTCAGCTTCCCACGACATAATGGTTGGACGACCAGAGAAGTTGAGCAGCACAACAGGCTTACCTGTAGCAACAAGGTCTTTCAGCAAAGCCATCTGCACGTCAGGAAGCGTAAGATCTGTACGTGACGAGCTTTCACCGCTCATCTCGGCCATCTCACCCATTGCGCAAACAATGACATCAGCATCAGCTGCCACACGCAAAGCCTCTGTCTTAGCCTGAGCATCGTCAACACGTGGTATGTGGCGACCGAAAGATGCTCCATTCTGTGTGGCCTCATCTGCATAGATATTGCATCCCTGGGCAAAGGCCACCTGAGCCTTGTCGCCAACGGCACGTTCCATAGCCTCCTTCAATGTTGAATACAGCTCTGGGGTATCGGCGGTAGACCAACAACCGACCATATTGGTACGGTTGTCAGCAAGAGGACCTATAAGGGCAATCTTTCCTTGCTTTTTCAGAGGAAGAACAGGCGAACATTGGCTTTCCCTTCGGCCGCCGAACGATGTTTCTTCATTCTTTAGCAGAACGAAAGTCTTGGCAGCCATTTCCCTTGCTGCCATTCTATGTTCTTCGGTATAGAGGTCAGTCTTCAGGCGCTTTGGCTCACAGAAGCGGTATGGGTCTGCAAAGAGGCCAAGCTTGTATTTTGCCTCAAGCACCCTACGGCATGCACGGTCTATATCGTCCATACCTACACGCCCACTCTCAACAAGGCCGCGTAGCTTGTCTATGAACGCCTTCGAGCACATGTCCATATCAGTGCCAGCCTTTATTGCCAGCTCGCTTGTCGTAGATAAATCACCAAGACCATGAATGCAAGCCTCACCTATCGATCCGTAGTCAGTAACCACAAAACCATCATATGACCACCTGTCACGCAGAAGATCGGTAAGCAGCCAACGGTTGCACGTAGCCGGAATGCCGTCAACAACATTGAACGACGACATGAACGAGCCTGCACCAGCATCGGCAGCAGCCTTATAGGGAGGGAGATACTGGTTGAACATCCTCACACGGCTCATGTCTACGGTATTATAGTCACGACCTGCCTCAGCAGCACCATAAAGAGCAAAATGCTTTACACAGGCCATGGCATTCTCTTTGCCATAGTTACCCTGATAGCCACGCACCAGTGCCTCGGCAACACGGCTTCCAAGATAAGGATCCTCACCAGCGCCCTCGGCCACACGTCCCCAGCGTGGCTCTACGGAAATGTCTACCATGGGGCTGTACACCCAGTTGATGCCTTGCGCCGTAGCCTCCTTGGCAGCGATGCGGGCACCTTCCTCAATAGCAGCAAGATCCCATGAGCACGACTGTGCCAAAGGTATTGGGAAGACTGTTTGGTTGCCATGGATGACATCAAGACCTATAAGCAACGGAATGCCAAGCCGGCTTTTCTTTACAGCCACCGCCTGAAGCTCACGAACTTTGTCCTGCCCCTTGAAGTTCAACACAGCACCAAGCTTGCCTTCGGCAGCAAGCTGTGCCAAAGGACTGTTCATAACGGCACCCGTAATAACGTCACCTCCCGGAAGAAGATTTAACTGCCCTATCTTCTCATCCAATGTCATTTTCGACATCAGGTTGTCAACATATTCTCTCATCGGTAATTTCTGGGCTGATACCGATAAAGCAGCAAGCAAGGCTGCCGTAATCACAGAAATTCTTTTCATAGGTCTTTAGTTATTCTTTTGCAAAAATATCAAATTATCTCGTCACACCAAAATAATATTGAATATTTTTACATAAACTTACATCATTAAATACTCATCTCAACACAAACGGCACCTTAGACTTTATATCCGAAGCAGAGGAGCCAATCCATGCCTCGAACTTTCCGGGCTCTGCTATCCACTCGCCTCTAACATCATCATAGAAACTCAGTTGCTGGCGGGTGATGCTGAATTCCACTTCACGAGTCTCGCCTGGTTCCAGGACCACCTTCCGGAAATCTTTCAGTTCTTTTACTGGACGGACTACCGATGATTTCACATCACGGATATACAGCTGCACAGTCTCCGCACCTGAGCGCGCGCCCGTATTGCGAAGTGTAAGGCGGACTTTATAAAGAGGAATATCCGCAGACTGGTTTGCGGCATTGCTGACTGTAGACTGAAGCGATGCATCACAAGCCTCTATCTTTGCCTTGCCATACTCAAAGGTTGTATAGCTCAAGCCGTGTCCGAATGGGAAAAGAGGTGTCAGCTTATGCTGGTCAGCCCAGCGATAGCCTACGAAGATGTCTTCCTTGTACTCCTCATCAATTATCTTTCCGTCGCTACGCCATGTTCCGGGATATGCACCAAGTGCATGCGCACCATAATGGTCGAGGCTCTGCATCCATGAGAACGGCAGCTTGCCTGAGGGATTGGCATCTCCCACAAGGACAGAGGCGAGGGCATTGCCAGCCTCCGAACCAATAAACCATCCCTGAATAACAGCCGGCACCTTCATTATCCAAGGCATGGCAACTGCATTACCCGAGATATTGACAAACACCAGACGAGTATTCACTTGAGCCAATGCCTCAACCAACTTATTCTGTGCGTATGGCAAGGCATAGTCCTTACGGTCATGCCCCTCGCAATCCTGATAGTCGCTCTTGTTAAGACCACCAAAGACAATCACATAGTCGGCCTTCTTTGCCTTCTCCACAGCCTCAGCAATCAATTCATCCTCACTTCTGGATTCCGACAGGTCCTGACCTGTTGTCACACCATTATATGCTCCAGTGACGTCACCCACATAACCACGGGCATAATCCACCTCAGCGATACCTTTCAGTCGTGCTCTTAGTCCATCGAGAGGCGACACCTCACGCTGCACCTTCAGAGAAGAAGAACCGCCACCCACTGTCATCATCTTCACGGCATTCTCACCAACTACGAGTATATTCTTTACCATATTAATATTAATAGGCAAGACAGTACCCCCTTCATTCTTTAGCAGAACGATACCTTCCTCTGCTATTTTCCTTGCGGCTTCGTAATGGCTTTCCGAGCAAAGGTATCCGTGCGGACGCTGACGATTCATTGTAGTGCGATAGAACAGACGCAACACACGGCGCACCTTGTCGTCAAGTTCCTTCGTAGTATATTTTCCTTCCTTTATGAGTCGCTTGTATGCATTGGCAAGATAATAGTTGTCATAGGCATTGGTTGCTCCCATGGTAAGACCGTCCGTCCATGTTCCAAACTCAAGGTCAAGGCCATTCTTCACAGCCTCGTCGGTGTCGTGCGTTCCACCCCAGTCGCTCACCACTACTCCGTCAAACTGCCAATCCTGCTTCAATATCTTGTTGATTAGTATGGTGTTGTGGCAGTTGTGCTGGTTCTTATACAGATTGTATGCACCCATGATTCCCCACGCCTTTCCTTCAGTTATTGCAGCCTTGAAGGCAGGGAGATAGATCTCATGGAGAGCACGGTCGCTGACAATGACATTCACCTGATGGCGATATTCCTCGTCGTTGTTCAAGGCATAATGCTTTACACACGCTGCAACCCCCTTCGATTGCAAACCCTGTATATAAGGAACCACCATTCGTGAGGCGAGATAAGGGTCTTCACCCATATATTCAAAGTTGCGCCCATTGAGCGGAGTCCTATAGATATTCACACCAGGACCGAGAATCATGTTTTTGCCACGATATAGGGCTTCCTCTCCAAGGCTCTCTCCATATATCAGCGAGAGCTGAGGATTCCATGTAGCGGCAAGGCAAGTGAGTGCGGGGAAAGCCACACACGAGTCATTTGTCTGACCGGCTTGTTCCCACTCGTCCCACAGCACATCGGGACGCACACCATGAGGTCCGTCGTCTGTCCAGAAATCAGGAAATCCCAAACGAGGGACACCGGCAGAAGAAAACTTGCTTTGGGCATGTATAACCC
>SAMEA3663036__coassemble_384_pt1 | contig 21263 bp, 20 predicted proteins | sample SAMEA3663036__metabat2_high_PE_031 | metagenome-assembled genome bin SAMEA3663036 (sample SAMEA3663036) | pig gut metagenome | biome: pig gut; feature: pig-associated habitat; material: faeces | place: France | collected 2012
ATATATTTTCTGCGAACAAGTAGTCAGAGTAAATCAGGAACAGTTCCATTTTGGGTACAATATTACTTTAGTCCCTTAGACCTTCACTCTTAGTCCTTAGCCCTTCGTCCTTAGACCCCCTAATAAACAAACGAGCTGCCTCCGAGGAATTCCCTCAGCAGACTTGTGGGAGGAATGTCGTCGTATGGCATGGGCTTGAAGTATTTCAGGAACTTCAGCAGCCTGTATGCCTCCGAGTGCTCGGGGCAGTTTTCCGGTACCTGCTCGAGCAGTGGCTCGGCCTGTTGCTTGATTACTCCAATCTCGAAGAGCATTGCCGAGTTGAACATTGCATCGGCATTTTCCTGGAACGGGAATATCCATTTGTTCTCGCCTGCCCTTACGCTTGGCCATCGTCTGATAGTCTCTCGTGCGTCTACACCTCTATATTTATAGTCGCGTATGATTCGGCGGAGCAGACGGTTGTCGGTAGTTGGTATATAGTTGTGGTCGTCAAGGAGTATCGTTGTCAGTGCCGACACGTACACGCGGTATTTCAGCTCCTCTGGTATCTGTGCTGTCAGCTCAGGGTTCAGCGCATGTATGCCTTCGACGATGAGCACGTTGTCGGGGTTCATCCTCAGCCTCTTGCCGCTCTTCACACTCTTGCCCGTCGGGAAGTCATAGCGTGGCAGCTCCACCTCCTCGCCATTGAACAGTGCGTTGAACTGCTCGTTCATAAGAGGCAGGTTCAGTGCCCTGACGCTCTCGAAGTCGTAGTCGCCGGACTCGTCGCGCGGTGTCAGCTCCCGGTCAACGAAATAGTCGTCGAGTGATATCTGCAATGGCTTGATGCCGTTGGTGAGCAGCTGTATGGACAGGCGCTTGCATGTGGTGGTCTTGCCGCTCGACGACGGTCCGGCAAGCAGTATGAGCTTCACTCCCTTTCGGCTGGCTATCTCGTCAGCGATGCGGGCTATCTTCTTCTCCTGCAATGCCTCGCTGACATTTATCAGGTCTATGGCATGTCCGGCATCCACGGCAGCGTTGAAGTCACCGACCGTGCGCACGCCGAGAAGATCCTGCCAGCGGTGGTGCTCCTTGAATATCTCGAACAGCTTGTTCTGCTGGATCATGGGTGGGAGCTGCCCTGGATTGTCGACGGACGGGATGCGTAGCAGTACGCCATCGTAATACAGGTCGAGTCCGAAGAGGTATATCTGTGACGTGTTGGTGAGCAGTGAGCCGTAATAGTAGTCGTAGTAGCCTTCGATGTCGTAGTATACAGTGTACATCCTTCCCGTGGTCTTCAGCAGTCGGGCCTTCGAGGTGTCTCCGAGCCTGCTGAACAGCTCTATAGCCTCGTCGGTGGTAGTCTCGTGCCTCTTTACCGGTAGTGCGGCGTCAATGATTTCCTGCATGCGGGTCTTCAGCCTTGCCACGTCGTCGGCCGTTACTGGTCTTCCGAGTTGCAGGTCGCAGTAGTAGCCGTTGCTCACGGGTATGTCTATCACCACCCTCACGTCACCCCACAGGTCTTTCACGGCCTTGCTCAGTATGAAGAACAGGGTGCGGGTATAGTTGCGTGAGCCGGAGCCGGATGTCATGTCGAGGAACTCAACATCCTTATTGTGGTAAAGCCTGTAATGGAGACCTACCACCTTGTTGTTCACTTTGGCGCAGATGGGGCCATAGGGCATTTCCAGATTAATTTGGCTAAAAACCTCAGAAAGTGTGCTCCCGATTGCTACATTTATATTTTTTTTATTATTTTTGCAACGGATTTGTATTACTTGTTTCATTTCCATGTAGGTTTTACTTGGTTAGTGGAATAGTATTAAAAGGCACGATGCCATTTCAGGCAAATATACACCTAATTAGCGACACAACAAAGCAATCACCACAAAATAAAAGTTAAATTATGTCGATTTGGATTTTTTTTAAGATTATCGGCTCGTTGGCTTTGCTCATCTATGGTATGAAAGTGATGAGCGAGGCGTTGCAGAAGATGGCTGGCTCACAGTTGCGCCATATTCTCGGGACGATGACAAAGAACCGGTTCACCGGTATGTTCACCGGTATGTTTGTAACCTGCTCCGTGCAATCGTCCTCGGCAACGACCGTGATGACGGTGTCTTTCGTAAACGCGGGGCTCCTTACGCTTGCTCAGGCAATATCCGTCATTATGGGTGCCAACATCGGTACAACACTGACGGCGTGGATTATGAGTCTCGGTTTCAGCGTTGACCTCACGAGCGTTGTCTATCCAGCCTTCTTCCTGGGTATCATGCTCATCTATTCGAAGAGCAAGCGCTACGTTGGCGATTTCCTCTTTGGTATTGCGTTCCTATTCTATTCTCTTGTGCTCCTCAGTACGGCCGGCAAGGAACTCGACCTTGAGCACAACTCTGCAGTAATCGACTTCTTTAGCTCTTTCGACACTGGCAGCCATCTCACCATTATCATATTCCTGCTCATTGGCACCGTCATCACCTGCATAGTGCAGTCATCGGCAGCTGTTATGGCCATTACCATCATGCTATGCTCATCTGGCGTGTTGCCCATTTATCTCGGTATAGCCCTTGTGATGGGTGAGAATATCGGTACCACCGCCACTGCCAACCTTGCGGCACTTGGAGCTAATTCCCAGGCAAGGCGTGCGGCATTGGCGCACTTAGTGTTCAACGTCATCGGTGTTGTATGGGTGATGTGCCTGTTCTATCCCTTCGTTGACCTCGTGTGCTCGCTCGTAGGCTACGACCCGAAGAGCACAAGCTACACCGTTCAGCAACTCACCGTGAAGCTGCCCGTGGTGCTCGCCGCCTTCCACACATGTTTCAACATCACCAATACCGGTGTGCTGATATGGTTCATTCCGCAGATAGAGAAGCTCGTATGCAAGCTCATAAAGAATAAGAATAAGGAAGAGGACGAGGAGTTCCGCCTGAGATATATCGGTGGCACCACCATCATGAAGACTCCCGAGCTCTCAGTGCTTGAGGCACAGAAGGAAATCCACTCTTTCGGCGAGCGCATAGAGCGCATGTTCGGCATGGTGAGAGAGCTGCTTGAGGAAAAGGACGAGAGCAAGTTCGTAAAGCTATTCTCGCGTATAGAGAAGTACGAGGGCATCTCTGACAGTATGGAGATAGAGATTGCCAAATACCTCGACCAGGTCAGCGACGCACACCTCAGCGATGATACCAAGGCCAAGATAAGGGCCATGCTCAGGGAGATTTCCGAGATAGAGAGTATCGGTGACAGTTGCTATAACATTGCGCGCACCATCAACCGGAAGATTAAGGGTAAGGAAGACTTTATCCAAAGCCAATACGAGCATGTTCATCAGATGTTCGAGCTTACGCACAACGCCCTTGTACAGATGAATATCACACTGGTAAGGCATAAGGATGAGCTTGACGCCAACCGCTCGTTCAACATCGAGAACGAGATAAACAACTTCCGCAATCAGCTCAAGAGCCAGAACATCAATGATATCAACAACCACAAGTACACTTACGCCATCGGCACTATGTACATGGACATTATCCAGGAGTGCGAGAAGCTTGGCGACTATGTCGTAAACGTTGTTGAGGCCCGTATGGGATTACGTCAGAGAGGAATTTAGATTTCTTCTTGTTAAATTCAGCCAAGGCTGAACGGTCGTAGAAAATACCTTCATAGCACAACGAAAGTATCTGCAATGACCGTTCAGCCTTGGCTGAACGCATAATCCAGTTGTATTGTCCAAGAAAAGCAGTGAAATACGGTAGGGAATAGAGTAAGCTACATATGTGTGAGCAACCTACAAAAGTGTTAGTAAACAGAGCCCTTAGTCCTCCGCCCTTTGACTTTTGACCTTCGCCCTTTGACTTTTGACCTTAGACCTTCGCCCTTCGCCCTCACTCAATCTCTCCCAGTTTCTTCCAAATATCAAGAAACGTAGCGTGGTCAACCTTTTTGCCATAGCTGACCTTCACCTTTGCATCAGATAGCAGATCATAGGCTTGTTGGCTTATATAGTCCGCATATACCTCCACAACACCGCCCTCAGCCATTATCTTTGCAGCAGTCCTTCCGACGGCCTTGTCGGCAAGCTTTGCTCCGAGGAGCAACTCCGGCTCCTGAGTAGAGATGTCGTACAGGTTGCGTACTCCCTGCCCGCCAAAGCTCCGTTGGCGGCCCTCGTGCAACACAACGAGCGAGTAGTGCCCAGTATGCAGGGTATCAATAAGTTGTTGCATCATAATAAATTCGGATTTTAGTTGCTTATCTGTCACAAAGACACCTTCTGGGTATCCTTTTTGCAAAGATAGTGCAAACGAGTGAGATGTCAAAACAAAAATGGCATTTTTTGTCTTTGCATTTCCGAGTGCCGCCTATCTTTTTCAGAATAGCAAATAAAATCCGAATGTATGTAAATTATTCTAAATAGTTTCAGTAAGAGCCCGTCTTTCTTTTTCCTATTGTCTGTTGCCGCTATTATCTGACAACCGTTTTCTTTCCACCTATTATATATATACCGGGTTGCTTGCCGTTGCTCCTGACACCCTGCAGGGTGTATATCGGCTCGTTGTCGGCATTTACCGTCTCGCTCACACCCTTGATGGCTGTTGTCTGCTCTTTCAGGTAGCTGACATAGTCGGGCAGGAAGTAGCCTACGTGTGGAGGTTGGTTGTATGCGGTGTTCTGCCATGCTATGCCCATACGGTAGGTATGGTCGTGCATTAGGGTCGGCACGCGGTAGATGGTAGAGATGTTGGTTGTGAAGATATTTATCGTGCAGCCGTCGGAAGAGTCCCAGAGGAGTATTTCCTCGCGCCAGTCACCGAGGAGGTCGGCCTGCAGATTAGGGGTTTTCTTGGTGCTATTGCATGTAGATGAGTTGCCGTAATCATATAGAGTCAGCAGTCTTGTCATGCTGCTGCCGCTCCATGTGTCCATGGTGTTGCCGTCGAGAAGCTCGTCCTGCAGGTCACCGTTCCAGTAGCAGCGGAAGTTGAGCGTTGTCGACTTGGTGCTTACCACCTCGTTTGCGGCATTGCGCTGGCTGCGGTCGTTGGATGACGAGAACTCATAGCCTCTGTTGGAGCTTATGATGTCCGATGCTATGCCTCGTCCGTTGTCAGCAGAACCGTCGGCCTTGCAGATGACATCACCTGTAGCAGCGTCGTGCAGGTCCCATCCGTATGGTGACTCCTCGTGAACGGTGAACACCTCCATGCCTGGCCTGTCTGGGTCGATGTCGCCCACGTGCAGGGCGTCGCCATGTCCGTAGCCTGTAGAGTAAAGCAGGGTACCGTCATGGTTGATGGCTGATGCTCCCAGCGTAATCTCGTCGTTGCCGTCGCCGTCGTAGTCGCCTACGCTGAGGTTGTGGTTGCCGTTGCCGTAGGCAGTCCTGCTGCCGGTGATCTTTCCTTTAGGTATCGGAGCGTTGTATGTCACGGTAGTTCCATTGGCTGAGGTCACGCTATACTGTGTCTTCGAGAACGATGAGTGCAGCCACTTTGTTTGCAGTTCCTTGCCGTCGAAGCCTACAGCCCATACATAGGAGTATGTGTAGTAGCCCCTCACCATTATGGCCGACGGGTTGGCGTCAGGACCGTCTATGTATGCCACGGCAGCAAGATACCGCTCACCACGGTTGCCGTATTCCTTGTCGGTCTTTCCCGAGCGGTCGTCCCAGTTCTTGGTCCATCCATCCTCACCGCCTATGCCTCCGTTCCTGTTCGGATTGTAGTACACGGTATGTATCGCCTTGCCCGTCAGGCCTTCGAACACCGTCAGCCACTCCTGTCCGCCCGTCACCTTGCCGCTGGTGTTGCGCCAGTCCTTGGTGTTGTTCACGGTCTTGATGGTCTCGTCGGTAGCAGCCTCGCTGACATAGTTGCCATTGCCGTCCTTGCTGCCTGCAGCCGTCTTGCATATCAGTTCGGCCTTGCCGTCACCGTCGAAGTCGTAGACGAGGAACTGTGTATAGTGTGCGCCCGCCCTGGTGTTTGGTCCGAGGTCTATGCGCCACAGCTTGGTGGGAGTCTCCGAGGTCATGTCGAGCTTGTATGCGTCAATGTATACGTTGCCCGTATTTCCCGACTGCGAGTTGTCCTTAGAGTTCGATGGGTCCCATTTCACGATAAGCTCATACTGCCCGTCACCGTCCACGTCGCCAACAGAGCAGTCGTTGGGCGAGTATGTGTACTGAGCTCCGTCCAAGGTGCCACCCGCCGGGCGGTCAAGAGTCTGGCGCAGGTAGATGTTGCTCCATGGTGTCACGGGCTTTGTGCGATCCACCTCCACGTCATTCACCTTTGCCACAATCTCGTAGCTGTTGGTTTTTGCGCCGTAGGTGTCGGTATAGTTGGAAACCGTGAGGTCGCGCTTGATGGTGCTTCCGTCCCTTACGATGTCGAACTTCGTCTGCAGGTTGTCAGTACCGAGAAATCTCCAGCTGAGGAAAATGCCCTTGCCGCTCGATGCCGGCAATGCCACTGGTGCGCGGTCTATCTTCTCCATCTGCGACACTGGGGTGTAGAACAGGTTGTTGTTGCGGCCCTGCGTAAGGTCGTCGGCAGGAACGTCAGCAGGATTGTAGTCGTAGAGGCGTAGCGTCCATACCACCTGCTTGCCTTGCGGAGTGAATGTCAGCGTACCAGTAGCGGCCTCGACAAGTGTCACGCTGCGTGTTACGGGGACGGTAGAGCCGTCGGCGGTCTTTTGCGGGAATACTATTGCTGTGGCAGAGTATTCCTTGCCGTTAAGCTCGCCCAGATAGCTGTCCACGTCGGCATAGTTGTCGTAGCCGTATATCTCGACGTGCTTCACCGATACTCCCTCGGGCAGGGTAATAGTGTACTGCAGTCCGGCAGAGTATTTGATGCCTCCGTTAGCAGCCTGGTAGGTTTTAGACGCATCAGAGGCCATCACTGAGAAGCCTCCTTGGAAACTCCATGGGCCAACGGCACCTGATGATGCCGAGCAGGTGGCTGCCGACAGCTCGTAGATGTTGTTTGCGCTCATGCCCAATGATGTGCAGAGCAGCATAAGTGATAATAGTAGTTTTCTCATATTATGTTTTTGTAGATTTTATGTGTTGCGTTATTCTTCCAGCGGCTCTATCTTAACGAGGAACAGGTTCACCGACTTGTCTTTGGCCAGCGTGTGCGTGCCAGCGTCGAGAGTTGCTGTGTAAGTGTTGTCCGTACCCGTAATCTTCTCTCCGTCAATCTTCAGCGACGCTGTCTCTGTGGCACCGAAGTAGAAGGTTACCTTTGACCTTGCTGCCAGTGTGAACGACATCTGCGTTGACGATTCCATCTTCAGACAAGTGGAGTATGTCACTCCGTCAACGGTAATCTCTCCCTTTGAGCTGCTGCCGTTTCCTGTAACGGTGAAAACAGATGAGCTGGGCTGACCGTCAGCACCGAAAGATACCAGCAGAACCTCAGAGGGGTCTACGGGCTGTTCTGGGTCAGAAGGCTCGTCAGGAGTCTCGGGAATCTCAGTCTCGCTGCCAAAGATGCCCTTTAGCGAGGTGGTGTATGCCTGCAGTGCAGACATCAGTGCGGTGTTCACTCCGTAATCAGTATCGTCGGTCGCATTGTCGAATGTCCATTTGAGGTCACCATGGTTCAGTCGTCCCGCACCATAGTAGCCCGTAACCCTCTGGGGCACGTCCTTGGCCTCGCAAGGCTGGTAGCCGTACATCAGCTCTGTGTCGGTATCGAAGTTGTTGTATGGTGTTCCGCCATGGTTGGTGACTATGGTCTCGGGAACCTTTTCCAGTCTGCTTGCAGCCTCGTAGGCGTCGAAGCTCGTGGGGTTGCTCTGCCATGTGGTGTAGTTGCTTGCGCTTAGTCCTGTCCTTACATTTGCAAACGACTTTATGAAGCCGCCGTCCTCGCCGGAGAAGGTTGTCTTCACCGACCCGCTCGTTGCCTCTGGATCGTGTCCCTGCCTGGCCATGAGCATGGGGTATTTGCAGTTTCTGAAATAGTTTGCCTCTACGAATGCGCTCGACCCCATTGTCGTTCCTACGCCGTATTTGGCATTGCCGTCATAGTAGTTGTTCCACAGGTGTACCGTCATGGTGCGTATGCGCGGATGCCGCGAGTCGCTATGGTCGAACCAGTTGTCGTGGTAGCTGATGTAGTTCGGTCCCGTCTCCGATGTCATGCCGCAGAGCGATGACTTGCCGCTGTCGAAGAAGTGGCACGACGCAATGGTGATATACTGCGAGTCGCCCTTCAGGTCAACAGTGCCGTCGCCCTTCGCCTGGTCGGAGTCGCTGCCGGCCTGTCCATAGAAGAGGTCTATGTTGTGAACCCATACGTGTCTGTTCTTGGTGTCGAGCGATATGGCGTCGTCCATACACAGAATGTTGCCGAAGTTGCGCAGCTCTACGCTGACAGCATTCCTTACCAGGATGCCAAAACCATACAGGGTGGCATCGTCACCGATACCCTCGATGGTGATGTTCAGGGTGGTATACCCGGAGTTGCCTTTCACCTGCAGTCCCTCTGCAGAGCTGCCCAGCGTTCCCATGTCCTCCTTCTTGAGCAGTCCTATCACCCTCACGCATAGCGGAGTAGAGGCCAGGGTGCCCTTGCTGTATGACGTGAGCAGCGGCTGCAGCTCAGCGGCATTCTCCTTCGTTATGTACACCACCTTGGCATTGGCCTTCAGCGTACCGTCGTTGTTGTATGCTCCGATGCCCTCGCTGCGGCCATGATGGGCAAAGCCGTCACGGTTGTAGGGCACCACCTTTAGCCCTTCCGCTGTCGAGGCGTCACCCTCGCTGTCGTCTTCGTATACGGGCACAACCTTCAGACTGTAGGTGCCTGCGCGAAGTCCCACTACGTCTACACGTCCGTATGTGCCGTAGTCTCTTACCAGCTGTCCGTCCACCTTGTGGTAGTCGGCTTCGTCGTCACTTTTTACGTAAGCATTGTAGCTTTTCGCACCCTCTGCAAGCCTGAACTTCGCATACAGGCTCTCGTGCCATCCGCGAGCCTCGGTGATGAGGTTGTTGGCCACGGGAACAGGCTCGTCCGCACGTGTGCCTATGGCAAGCACCATGTCCTTGTAGGTGTCGGTACCGTGAGTGGTAGTGACAGTGACGGTGTTAGTATCATCGTCAATATCTATAGCCTCCACCTCCGTGTCATCATAAACTTTCTCGGTGCCGTCGGCGAAAGTCAGCACGAGCGACATCAGCAGGTATAGTATTTGATTCATATCTTTCTGTTTGTTTTAGTTTTTAGTCCGTTGATTATTTCTTATCGCAAGTTCAAGGCTCCTAGGGCTTTCTATTCCCCGTCGTGCTATCTTCCTTCCTTTCCCTTCACAATTTTCTTTCCGTCCTTAATGTATACGCCCTTGTGTGTTGGGTTGTCCACCTTGATGCCGCCTATGGTATGGCATTGTCCGGTAATATTCTTGCCCACTGTTGTGTTCTTGATAGCCGTTGTGTTGATGTTGCTTATGTACACGGCAAAGGCAGAGCGGTCGACAGTCTGGGTATTGCCGTCGGCAAAGGTTAAGACAGCCTTGTCACCCTGGAACGCTATCTTACGTACACTATTGTCCACTTTGCCGCCCTGTATAACAACCGTCTGTTTCTGGTCGGCCATCGCTGACGCTGCCAATGACATGGCAGCGAAAAGAAAAAGTTTTCTTATCATGATTGTATAGGTATACTTTTTCGGCAAAATTACTATTTTTATTCTTATATATAATAATATGTGTGATAAAACAACACGAAAACGTTTGCGAATGTCGCCAGTAAGCTAAATCTGATTAACCCACCTTTCAGCGGTTGGAAATCTTCAGTGGGATTAATGAAATGAAACAGAATTAATTATTTCCTTTTTACATAAACTGAATGTTAATATTGTGTTACAAATAAATGAAATAAGTGTGAAACTTGTTGGGTTAGTATGGTTTTTATTATCTTTGCAGCGATGCATGTATGGGGTCGCACAATATCGTCACTGCTCGCGAGATGGTGTATGACGGTCATTGGATAGTGAGCCTCGCGGGGGCACTGACCATAGTGAGCTACGCACTGATACGGCCTGACATAGTGCTCATTGTCGGGCAGTCGTTCGGCATCGTGGCATATACCCGAAACCTGATGCTGCTCAGGAAGTGAGAGCAGCTTTGCCCCTCGGTCTGAATGGTGACAAAATGGGTGTAAAAATTTGCTTATGTCCGCAAAGTTTTATACCTTTGCGTTATTAATATAAACTAATCGAAATATGGAAGGAACTATCACAATGCCTCAAATAATTATTTCGGAAATATTGCTCCTTATACTGGGGCATTTTAAAAAATATTACCATGGAAGAATTGGAGTTTTATAAAGAGTGGTGCTTAATCATGTACGATTTTACATACAATTGTAGTATTCGTTCTGAGAACGATGAGAGTTTACGTGAAGAATATCGAAGAGATTTTGAGAATATAAAAAACAAAATTGTCGAATTTTACAACAATGGTAATCTCAGAATGCTAAAAAGGTGGTTTAAGTATGCCAATGAAATGATACCATTTCCGGACGAGCCTGAATATCCAATCCTCAACGCCCGCCTTCGTGCGGCCTGTGGCAAAGACCTGCGTGACTTCGACAAGAAACGATTGGATAAGGTGAGAAAGATAGAGGAGAGAGGGTATATAAAGACCAACAGCGAATACTATCAGATACGCAACCACATTGACTATCTTGAAGCCACAAATGGCACGGACGAGGAAATCATAAAATTCGACACTATGATAAGCCTCTATGAGGAGAAAATAAGAGAGAAGATGGAGAAACAGAAGAAAAAGAGGAACAGACCCTGAAAGGTTATGACGGTTGCAATTACTTCATGTTTGCAAAAGATCTTAGAAATTATTTCTATAAGAAATGGGGAATACCAAGGGTGTATGACTACGTAAAGAATCCTAATATAAATCTACAGAATGGTGTCGTTTCGCAATCAGGTTTCGAAGGTGCAATAACTGGACATGTGGAATATTTCTATAAAGGGCATGACGGGCATTGGAATTCTATAGATGGACAACTCGAGGGAGAGCATTTGCGTATTATTATAAAAAAGCCATAACAGAATTATGGAAATGTGGAATAAAATAAAACAAGGAACATGAAACGTAAATTGTCATTTGTCTTAACCATGCTCATTTTCGGGTGTATACTGTTCTCTTGCAATGATACCAAAGAGAACGGGAATGTCGTGGTAGTATTTGAAGGGAACAAATTCACGGTTAAACATAATGGAATGTTGTCCCGTTATTATTTCAGCTTCAGCAAGAGGAAAGACGGCTTTTATGATATGTACCAAGGTATGATAGAATATCTTGTGTATTTTAGAAAAACAAAAAACATGTATACAGTCAATAAAGCCTCATGTACAAACAGCATAGAGACATTAAACGAATTAGGTAACATCCTTAAAGTGGCTAAAGAAACTTATCCAATAGATTCTATCAGACAAATCTATACGGATACAGATATTTTTTTAGATATTGCCAATGAGTTAGCTGTCAAATTAAACACAAAAGAACGCCTTAAAGGGGAAAAAGTCGAAAATGTGATTAAGCAAACGTCCTTAATCAGCAATATCAATGAAGTTGTCAGCAACTACGGGTTGGAAGTCACTTGTATTACATTAGGTCCGGAAGCAAAGCCTATCAAGTCAAATACGGAACGATACAATCAAGGCGCATTTTATACCGGCAAAAAAGGAGAGCGGCCGAAAGAACTGCTTTTCATACCACTGTCCATAATTCTTGATAAGAAAACACCAAATTAGAAACTCCATGAGGATAGAAAGTGTGATAAGTCTCTATGAGACGAAAATTGGAGAGAAAATGGAGAAGGAGTAGAAACAATAAGTCGGCAGAATAACATAACACCATGGTAAAAACTATACAGAGAATTATATTGCTCGTAGCATTTGGGTATACATTATGCTTTTGTTCAGAACAGACAAGCAGCCGAAAAGAGTGCGAATTTGTTCTGAACAATAAAGAACTGAAACGGGAAATTCTATACTATCTGTCATTAACCGACAAATATGATTATGGTATTCCTACAACCTGTCACATATTCTATCAGCAGATAAATGACAGTATTGACAGGTTCGAGGTGATGCTCCTTGCCAATGGTGAGGACTTCAGAAACAATCCCTATATTATAAAAGCGTGCCTAAACAATAAAGATGTTTTCTTACATTATGGAGCTTCCTCTAAAATGGACAACACAAATTCATCGTATTTGGTGATGACAGATAGGGCATACGAGAATATTCTAAAAGAGTATTATCCTAAACAATATGACGAATATCTGTCAAACAGGAACAGAAGAATAAAAAAAAGCACAATTGTCGGACTTGACAGTCCTACATATATTCTTTGTTTCAGAAATGGGATGCTATACAGTAAACAAATGTTGGGGCTTATCCCAAAATAATGTTTTATGCTATCCTTGGCAGAATAAAATATTATTCGTTTTTTTGCGGCAACAAAACGTTATATCGCATGGCAACGACAGAAGATAGGTTTCTATATAAGACTTTTGTAGTACGGTGTTTGAGCATTGGCTAACTGGTGAAAGTCTCCAACGAGCCATATTGAAGCAACATCAAACCATCTTCTTACTTCGCTAATGGCCATGTGAGGTATCTGTGCAGGAGATAGAAGTTGGAGGCGAGAAGATACAGGGTGATGACGAGAACGGGCAGGGCAAGCCATTTGTGACGCCTGACGGCATAGCCTGTAGCAATCGGTATGACGAATGCCCAATGGGCTGTCATAATCTGTACCTCGTCTATGGCGAAGCCTAAGAGGATGTGAAGGGTGACGTTGAATGCGATGGTGGCGGCAAGCAGCCACAGCAGCCGCTCGCGTCGGCCATACCACATGCCAAGGACGAGGATGATGGCATAGGCGGTCTCTATGGCATAGCTTCCCCACCAGAGATAGCGCACGATGACGGGCCGGTGCCAGAGCACGTCGCCAAGGATATGCTTGCGGTGGAACTGTATGGACTCTCCGAGCATGTTCTCAACCACTATCTCGGTTTTGGTGATGTTGTCCTTTATCCATTTCGTCGTGCTGTCTGTCTGCCGCTGAAAGATGAGCACGGATGACAGCAGGAATATTGTCGGGAGGACATAGGCGGCGAGCAAGCGCCGTGGCCTCAGGGCGTCGCGCCCATGGAAGATGACGTCGGCGAGGAATACCACCACTCCGTTTGTGAGCGTCACTCCTGCCGTGAGCGTATAGAGAAGGCATTGCGTTGCGGTGCCTACGGTGCTGCGTGTGGCATGTTGGTGGATGACGAGGAGCAGGAGGAACAGCGACAGGCAGAAATGGTCGGGTACGATGAGTGACACCATAATATATGCGAAGGAGAGGAAGAAGACAGTGAGCAGCGTGGCTGTCCATCGTCCTGTTCCTACTGCACGTACGAGTATGCTGCGCATGAGCAGGGCAGAGCCATAGCCGCAGCCGAGTAGCAATGCTCCGCAGACAAACTGCACGCAGTTGGCACCCGTGAGCTGCCACAGCAGGCTGTTGATGGCGTATAGCGGCCATACGAGCCATGCCAGCAGGGGATGGCGCAGGATATCGTAGCCCATGTGCCAGTCGGTGACGACATGATAGGTTAAGGGGTCGAAGCCTGCCATGTGGAAATTGGCCATGAAGACATGCCATGAGCTGTCATCATAGTGCACGAACTGGTCAAGAAACCGGGCTATGAAGAAATAGTGGAGGACAAGCAGCAGCAGGGCGATGAGTGCCGGTGACAGCCAGCGGTCAAGCTCGGTGCCCGATAGTCTTGATTTGAGGTCGCTTATGTTAGGAACTGGCATACTAGTGTGATGTTCCATCCGAAGAGGAATGACGTGATGATGATTATTATTGAGCGGAATATCCAGGCGAATTGTGGATTAATGAGCCTCAGGAAGAAGGCCATGGCTATTGGTATGACGTATGCCCAGTGGGCCGTCATGATGTATGCCTCGTTGAGGCCGAAGCCCAGTCCTACGTGCAGTGTCATGTCGAGCAGGAAGTATGCCATGCACGACCATAGGAACGTGTTTCGCAGTCCGCATAGTATGCCAAATATGAAGAGCAGCACGATAATTGCCTCGACGATATAGTTTGTAGCCATGGTGTAGTGGACTATCATTGGTCTCTTGCGCAGCACGTCTTGCAGCAGATAGTCCTTATGCAGCTGAATGCCCTCACCGAATACGTTCTCCACCAGCGATTCCCAACGTGGCGTGGTTACGTCAGTCCAGCTCAGGAAGCCCTTTTTGGCAATGGGCGCTCCTGCTACCTTGCGTTTCGGCTTTGCCTTTGTGTTTTTCGCAGGCTCTGGGGTCTTGCCCAGAGCCAGCATCACCGAGTCTCTCTGTGCCTTGGCAAACTCGGCGGCCTTTTTCTTTGCTGCTTCCTTCTTGGCCTTGGCCTTATGGCGTGCCTGCTCAGTAGGGTATACTAACACCCGGTATTCCCATCGTGCTATTCCCCAGAGGAGGAGCGACGGAAGCAGAACCGCCAGAAGTAGGAATGCGGGATGGAAGAACTTGCGCCGGTTGACGAAGAGAGCCGACAGGAACACCTTCAGACCATTGTTGAGTGACGTGCCGGCCGTGAAGACAAAGTAGACGATGGTTTGCCATATCTTCATAGGCCTGCGGCTGGCCAGCCTGCGTCCCGTGACATAGAGCGATAGGATGAGCATCATGCTGGAGAAGATGAAATGGTCGGGAACCATGGCCGCCAGCATGATGAAGGCAAACGACTGGTAGAGTGCCACGAGGAGCGTGGAGCCAAAGCGGTCGAGGAGTGTTATCTCGCGCAGTATTCTGTAGAGGAATATGTCGGCATAGAATGCGCTGCCCACCTGCATGGCGGCAACGATGAAGATGGCGCAGTTGATGCCCGTGATGAACATCAGGGCCTGGTTGAGCAGGTAGGCGGGGTACATGAAGAATGCCAGCAGAGGATGGCGGAAGACATTGTAGCCTGCCGACCAGTCGCTAACGACACTGAGCGTTATGGGGTCGAAGCCGGAGATGTGGAAGTTGCGTATGAACAGGGGCCAGTAGTATTTCTGCAGCGGAGTGAAGAGGCTGTAGTAGTGGGCTATGACGATGGCATTGAGAGCCAGCAGCAGGAGCAGCAGCACGGTGGCGAGCATGCGTTCCTCGCGCCTTATGGCGAATATGCGTAGGATGTTTCTCATTGCTTCTTTAGGAAATATCTGACAAGGATGAAGTTTATTGGTACGCAGATGGCGAACACGGGTATCAGCGCAAGGTCCTTGGGCAGGCCAAGCCACAACATCAGGGCCAGCGTCGCTGTCTGCAGGGTGTAGTTGATGAGATGTGAGAAGGCGAAGCCCAGCCCGCGCCTTGCCGTCGATTTCACCTGGAAGGTGTAGCGCGTAGAGGCCACGTAGTTGAAGGCGAAGCTCAGTGCGTAGGCGATGGTGTTTGCCAGTGTGGGGTGTACAAGCCTGTTGAGCAGTACGTACAGTCCGTACTGCAGGAGCGTGGCCACTGCGCCCACAATGCCGAAGCGCACCACTTCGCGGAGCCTGTTGCTGTCAGTCGCCGAAGGGCTTGTAGTATGATTTGTCTGCATAGTCTATCATCTCTTTGTCGCCTCTGCTGTCGCCATAGGCGGTGATGAGGCATTGTTCTCTGCTTATGTTGAGGTAGTCGAGGTATTCCTGTATGCGTCTTGCCTTCTCTGCTCCGTAGCAGTTGGCACCATCTATGTGGCCTGTAATCTTCCCGTTGCTCACCTCCAGTCTTGTTCCTGTAACAGTGGTTTCGGCTCCGAACGCCAGTTCCGCCATCTTGCTTACCCAGTTTTCCGCGCTTGCGCTGACGATGACGGTTTGTTGCCCTTTGGTATTGAGAGTGCGTATCATGTCAATGGCCTGCGGACGGATGAGGTCCTGGCGTGCTTGCGCGAAGTCGTTGCACAGCCGGTTGAAGTCGGCTTCGGGCATGCCGCCAAAGAACCATGCCAGCAGCCGCTCCTTGGCACGCCAGTTGGGATAGAGGCCCAGCTTCATCAGTATGAGGAGGGGACTCAGGCAGGCAAGTCCCGTGAGCAGTCCCGTGGTGCCACGCACAAACCTTATCAGTTCTATCATGGTGTCGGCGGTGGTCAGTGTGCCGTCGAAGTCGAAAGTATGTATATATGTCTTCTGCATGTTGTCAGAGTATGTATATCAGTGTGAGGAATGTCAGCCCCCATGCTACTACCACTAACTGCAGGAACCGGTCGCTGAGGATGGCTTTCGTCGGGTCGCCGCTCTTCTGGTCGACAACGGCAATCTGTATGTACCGCAGCAGTCCCACAAGCACGAATATGCTCGTGAGGTACAGGTGGTTGGTGTGGAAGTTCGATGTCACCTCAGCCGATACGGTGTACATGATGTAGCATACGAGGGTTACGGAGCCTGTAATGGTGATGGCCTCGTTGATGAACGTGAGGTTGTAGCGTATGGTGTTCTTGCGTGGCGCCTCGCCCGTAGCGTTCATCCGCAGCACGTCGTCGCGCCGTTTGGCGAACGAGAGGAAGAGTGTCAGGAGGAATGTCATCAGCACCAGCCAGTGGCTCACGGTCACCTCGGTAGCCGCACCGCCTGCCAATATGCGCAGTACGAAGCCGAAGGCAATGATGCACACATCGATGATGGCATAGTCCTTGAGCTTTGAGCAGTAGGCGATGTTCAGCAGCCAGTAGAAAGTAAGGATGCCGCCCACGGTGAGCCACAGGCTGTCGAGCAGTGAGGCCACGGCGAGTGATGCGGCGAAGAGTGATGCCATGAGCAGGTAGGCCACGCGCATGCTGATGGCTCCCGAAGCTACGGGGCGGTGGCATTTTACGGGATGGCGCCTGTCGGCCTCTACGTCTACGACATCGTTGAAACAGTATATTGATGATGCCGAGAGGCTGAAGGCCACGAAGGTGATGATGGAGGCTATGATGTCCGAGGTGTCGAGCAGCGAGCCTCCAAAGAACATAGGGAAGAACACAAAGGTATTCTTCAGCCATTGCTTTGGGCGTATGAGTTTCAGTATATTCTTCATTTCGCAATGATTTTGCATGTTACTTTCTCTATCAGTGTGTGCAGCAGCCATGCCAGCGGCATTGTGATGACTGCCGTCAGAAAGAATGTGGGCCAGTAGCCGAGGTGCATCTTCTCGATGTGGCACAGCACGAAGTGGCTGTGTATGAGGTATGCCTCAAGGCTCACCGCCCCTACGAAGCGCATCAGGCTGTTCACTCTGGCCGGCATGCGGCGGAAGATGCGGTTGAGCAGCATGATGGTCGTTATGGTGAAGGGAATGTACAGCATCCTCTCCACGAACAGCGGAAAGTGGCCGTGGCGCTGTTGCTCCAGATAGAGGCATGTGCCGAAGGTCAGTGTCCATATGGCCGCGAGCATCCATACGGCCTGTCCGTCGATGGTCTGCTTGCGCTGGACTATAGAGCCGAAGTTGATACCTAAGAGGAATATGGGCACGCGGCTCCAGAATATCTCCAGATGGCCTACGGCATTGTGGATGGGTATCACCCATTGCACCATCACGCACCAGATGATGCTTATCAGCGGCAGCCACCGGTACATGGGGTGCTTGCGTATTAGTATCATGTAGAATGGTGCAATGGTGTAGAGCATCATGATGGCGGGAATATACCAGAAGGTAAGCTCGTCATAGAGCCAGAAGTCCCAGTTGATGGTGATGTCGCCGATGAGGTCCGCCCATTCTTTCATGGTGGTGCCGTGGAAGCGCGGTATGTAGTAGGCGCTGGCCATGATGAGCCAGGCGGGGTAGATGCGGACGTAGCGGTTGCGGAAGAAGCGCAGCAGCATGCTGCGGATGTCCATGCCCGAGTCTGCCATGCGGGTCCAGGAATACCACAGCCCGACACCGCTCAGGAAGAGGAAGATGTCAACACCCACGTTGCCCGTGCGCCTGAGACCGAAGAAGGGGTCCCAGCGGTCGAGACCAACGTGGAAGAGAATGATGAACAGCATCGCCGCGCCCATCTGCTCGGCGCGGAAGCGGCTGATGTTGGCAAGCTCGATATCGGGTATTCTCATTTCATCTTGGGTTTAGGCAGTCGTGACATTATTTCCTTGAATAGCCATGCCAGACACAGGCTGGCAATGATGTAGAGCAGCAGTCCCGCATAGTGGTCGCCACAGCGCGAGATGGGTATGAATATCTTGCGTGTTATGGGGTGGCATACGAATAGTGCTGCGCTAATCTCGCCCATCCATACTGCTGCCCACATGATGCTCTTCGCACGGGCAAGCAGCTTGGCCAGTGCGGCGCAGGCCGCTATGATGACGATGGGTGTGAGTGTCCAGCCTATTACGCTACAACTCGTAAAGATGGCCAGAAGCGACAGCAGCACTGTAAGTGCGGCCAGCGTGGGGGTGGCAATGGTGAGCGGACGGTCGATGATGCGTGCTGCGAGGATGCCTGCACCGAAGGGCAGCATGCCTCCCGGGAAGTTGTAGCGGTAGCTGTTGATGGCTTCGCCCATAGGCGGCAGGCATAGCTGTATGCCTACGCAGACGGCCATGAGCAGTGCCGTGACGGCCCAGTGGCGGCGGTAGAGCAGAAGGCGGTAGACTATGTATAGTTGCAGCATAAGCCCGAAGAACCAGTACGGCCCGGGCCATATCTGATGGTCAGGGTCGGGCAGCAGGTTGTTGACCATAAGCAACTGGGCAACAATCTGCGTCACGTCGTAGTGCCAGCGGCCGGGTGTCATGGCGTCGACCATGGTGAAGGCTGCAAATCCGACTATCATCATGCTGAAGAGTTTCAGGAAATGGTAGCGGGTGAACTGCCATACGCCTGGCTTCTGCTGCGCGTTGCCATATTTCTTTTCCAGACCATAGGCACTGAGGAACAGGAATACGGGTACACCATAGTGGCCGAAGAACGATATCCAGTGCATGGGCAGCAGTGCGTCGGCATTTGTGGTTACGCGCCACAGCCAATCTACGTTGCCCTGATTGTATTCATACTCGTTCTCCTTCACCACGGGACCGAGCCAGTGGCAGTAGTTGTGCAGGAATATGCCCATTATGGCCAGTCCTCTCATGGCGTTGCATTCCGCCCGTGTAAGCAGTGAGTTGTCGGTGTTCATTTTGCTGGTTTCAGTTTGTCGTAGTCGGTTGTTGCCTTTAGCAGCCGCGGCCGCATCTCGTCGTAGCTATCGCTCAGTATGTCGTACTCCGCATGGTAGTCGGGTGCGCTGATGCCTGCCAGATGCAGCAGCATGTGTGGCAGTGCGTCGGTCATCAGCCTGCGGTTGCGTGCCGCCTTGATGCGTGCCGTCAGCTCCGGGTGTCTGCGCCTGTATTTTGGTGAGGTGTATATCCAGAACGGAATTTCGAACTCATACCGTGCGAGGTCGTAGTCGATGGCGGCAGAGTGGTTGCGGCAGATGAAGCCGCGTGTGCCCTCATAGCATTCCTCGCCGTGGTCGGGCATGTATATCACCACGGCATCGCTGTCCTTGTACAGGCGTACTATGCGGTCAACGATGGAGTCGTTGTACAGCGTGGCATTGTCGTAGTCGGCGAGCATGCGGCGCTCCCTCAAGTCAAGCTCCGGCCGCAGGGTATCGTAGGTGCTCACCCATATCTTCTTCCTCGCCGCGGGATAGCGCTGCTTGTAGGCAACGTGCTGCCCGAGCAGGTGGAAGATGGTCAGCGACCGTGCGCCCTCCTGGTCTTTCAGCTGCCTGTAGTCATCGAGCAGTCCGTCGTCGTATCTGTGAACGGTGGCGTTGCGCGAGTCGAACATGCGGCTGCTCAGTATGGGATTGTTGAGGAAGAAACCGCCGCTGAAGTCGTAGACGGCCTCCTTGGCACGGGGCAGGAACTGGTTGGTGATGAATGTCACGTGGTAGCCGGCCTGACGGAACAGCTCGGGGAAGAGAGGATAGTCGCACCAGTCGCCCTCCTGCCCGATGACGTGCATGGAGAAGATGTTCTTGAAGCAGAAGCTGGTGAGGTTCCATGGCGACACCACGTCGGTGTATTTCGTCAGCAGTCCCGACCGTTCCAGTGCCGACTGCCGTGGTGTGGTCTTCACTGCGTAGCCGTATTGGCTGGAGTGGTGACGGCCGAAGCTCTCGCCAATGATGAGCACTATGTGTGGTGAGGTATACGAGCAGCTGTCCACCCTTGCCTTTGTTGACGCGCCTATGAGCTGCTCTATCTGTCTTGCGGCAAGCTGGTTGCTGCGTATGCTGAACGCTAACCTGTAGATGGGCATGTACATCACGCCGTGGTCCTTGGCCGTGAGCATGTGCTCCACCTCGCCCACGCTGCTGGCTGACATCAGCCTGTGGCATCCCGCCTTGTTGCCGGCACTTGCCACTGCTGCCCACACCACCACCGCAGCCACTATGATGCCGGCGACTGGCTCAACGGCTGCCATGCGTGCCCGCAGCCGCTGAATGCGTCCAAGGGCGAGCATGCGGCGACGATAGCTGAGCTTACGGAAGATGCGGCGGCGCAACGACCATGCCACATGCAGTGCCAGCACGCACACGACGTTGCCTACCGGACCGCGAAGAACCTCAGGCGTTAGGTAGGAGCGCAGAAACTCTCCAGCCTCGCGGCTGTCGGTCTCGCCGACAAGCATGAGCATCGACGGATTGAGCGTGGAGCCGAACTTGCCAAAGCAATATACATCGGCCAGGGCCGTGGCATAGAGAACGGTATATGCCACTGCACGGCCAATACCACGCAGGCGGCGCGGCAAGAGGCTAAGCACAAGACAGGCCGCATAGTCATCGACAAACAGCTCAAGCCACAGATTCTCGTAGAGCGTCGCCCCACGGGTGTCGGGAAGGGTGCTAAGAGCACACACGGCTCCCAGAATATACATAAATGCGAAGAAACCCACATTGCGGTATATGGGTATCAGCGGTAATGCCAGCAGCTTCCTTATCTTCATTGTTACTATATATTTCTTTTGCAAAAATAATGCAAATACATGACATGACAAAGAAAAAACAGCATTTACTTTCGAAACATATATGTAACTTCTCTGCAAATACCATAGGCAGTACGCGCTTACAGCGCTACAATTACAAACATGAACTTCAGAATTAGGATATTCAATTTTTGCACATCAAACTGTACACTCTAATTATTAAATGAAGTGGGTGAAACCGTTTGCCATAGGAGATGAATACGTTTGCATCCCTGATAA
>SAMEA3663036__coassemble_397_pt1 | contig 20913 bp, 12 predicted proteins | sample SAMEA3663036__metabat2_high_PE_031 | metagenome-assembled genome bin SAMEA3663036 (sample SAMEA3663036) | pig gut metagenome | biome: pig gut; feature: pig-associated habitat; material: faeces | place: France | collected 2012
GCGACACATATTGGTGGACCGTTCCTGCACGTGCCCGTTACTACTTTGGCGATTCCAAGTCGAAGGCTGGTGACCACAATACGAAGTATGCGGCTTCTCCAAGCTATGCTCCCAACGGCGATAAGCTCAACTACCAGCTTGGCATGACCGTCGACAAGTTCCGCAAGTATGCAGGCGACGAACGCCTCAAACTCTACCGCAACCTTGGCAACAGCCGTCGTGAGGGACTTTTCCTGTATGGCTATCTTGAATACAAGGACGACAACGGAGCCACAAAACGTGTCAAGGCACCCGAGGTGGATTACGAACTATACATACGCGACGCCGTCGGAAAATTCCAGGGACTCGACCCCAACAAATGGCTTACAGTGACCACAAGCACACTGCGCGACGGTGACCATAACTCCGGATGGCACTTTGCCAAATATCCTTTCTATAGCGATGACGACACACATCAGATGGAAAGCGACTACACGGAGATACGTCTTCCCGAGATTATATACTCTCTTGCCGAGTGCCGCCTGCGTCAGGGCAGGAAGGCAGATGCCGCAAGACTGCTCAACGATGTACGCCGTCGCAACTATCCTTCAGCCAACTATCAGGACGTGCTGTATGCACCCGAAGGCAATGTAGCCCTCGACATGGACGAGATGCTCGACGAGTGGGGACGTGAGTTCTTTGCCGAAAGCCGCCGCAGGATAGACCTCATACGCTTCGGCAAGTTCTCGGGTGGCACATGGTGGGACAAGACCCCCGATGCCGACAATCACACAGAGATTTTCCCCATCATGCGTCCTATACTTAATGCCAACCCTGCATTGAAGCAGAACCCAGGCTATAATGAGTAATAACGATAAAACAGTAACAATATGAAAACAAGAAATATCATTTCCACTCTCGCCGCCACAGCGTTCGCATTCTTCCTTACAGGGTGCGAAGGCGAGCAGGAACCCGTTATCATAGAGGGAGACCTGCCCATAAAGACCTCGTGCCTTTTCATGGTAGGCGACGCTACGCCAAACGGTTGGAACATCGACAACCCTACACCGCTGGAAGCCTCTGCCGACGATGCACTCGTCTTTTCGTGGGAGGGGTCGTTGTACAAAGGCGAGATAAAGCTCTGTCTTACCACAGGCAGCTGGGATGCACCCTTCATCCGTCCTGAGGTAGGAGGCACAGAGATATCGAAGACCGACATAACAGACCAGAAGTTCATTATGCATTCCGGTGACCCCGACAACAAGTGGAGAGTCGCCTATGCCGGAAAATACCGTCTGACCTTCAACCTCCGCAACTGGACAATGTCAACACAGTTCCTTGGTGAGAACGATGCCCCGGTAGTCGAGGCCATAGAATCAGACGTGCTCTACATGCTCGGCGATGCCACACCCAACGGCTGGGACAATAACAGCCCCACTGAACTGGTAATGAAGTCGAAATACATCTTCGAATACGAAGGCGAACTGAAGCCCGGAGAGATGAAAGCCTGTCTGGAGAAAGGCAGCTGGGATGTACCGTTCATCCGTCCGTCGTCTGCCGACTGCAAGATAGGCAAGGATGGAGTAGAGAGTAACGACTTCGTGTTCACAACCGGTCCCGACAACAAGTGGAAGATAGCCGACCATGGCATTTACCGCCTGACCTTCGATCTTGAGCACTGGACGATAAAGGCAGAATATCTTGCCGACATCACCGTGACCAAGGAGCCGATCGAGACAGAGAACCTATATATGATAGGTGATGCCACACCCAACGGCTGGAGCATGGACAATGCCACACAGTTCACCAAAAGTGCGACAGACCCATACGTGTTCACATGGGAAGGTGAGCTTGTTCAGGGTGACATGAAGGCATGTATAGTGAAAGACGGAAGCTTCTCGTGCCCATTCCTGCGTCCTGCAGCCGACAATGTAGATATCACGTCCGAGGGAGTCTCTTCACCCGATTTCGTATTCACCACTTCACCCGACGACAAGTGGCACGTGAAGGAAGCAGGCAGATACCTTATCACATTCAACCTCAAAGAGTGGACGATTACAGTGAATAAAAAATAAAAGAGTATGAAAAGAAATATGATTTCCATATTGGCAGGAGCGGCACTCATGCTGCTCACTGCCTGCACCGACGACGTCGAGATGCGTTATCCACCGAAGTACGAACTTCCCGACCTTCCCGTTGTGGAGGGTATCCACGACAATGTAAAGGCACCGCTTTATTGGAGCGTTTACGAATATTGTTACGACCAGGAACGCCAGGGTGTCGGCACCATCGACATCTCTCCCGAAGAATGGGACAAGATAATCGACTTCGTGGCAACCAACCTCAAGCCTCACGGCTACGACATGATATGTACAGACGGCTTTATCGCCATGCTTGCCACCGACAACTCTGGATATATGACGCAGTATGGCTCCATATCGCTCAAAGACCTTGTAGCAAAATGCAAGGCGAAGGGACTAAAGCTCGGCGTATACGACAACCCGCTGTGGATACACGGACCGCGCGACACAAAGATTGAAGGTACCGACTATACCTTCGGAAACCTTTACTATAACGGCTCTACACAGGTGGTTAACCCCGGAGTAGACGATACGTGGTTCCACTGGATAGTGGCGGAAAACCCGGGAGCAAAGGAATATATCGACGGCTTCTTCAAACACTACAAGGAGCTTGGCGTGGAATTCATACGCATGGACTTCCTCTCGTGGTACGAAGACGGCAAAGACCGCGGCATCGGTGTAGTGGGACGAGGCTATGGCAGAGAGAGCTATGCACGCGCCATGGCTTACATCGCTGAGTCGGCAAAGAAATACGGCATCTTCACCTCGCTCGTCATGCCCCACAACTTCAACGATGCCGAGATAGAGGCACGCTACGGAAATATGATGCGCATAGTATGCGACACCGGTGGAGGAGGATGGTGGCACACGTCGGCACAGGACAAAGGCAAGTCGTATGCCAGCTGGCCACAGTGCATGAACCAGTTTGACGGCTTCACCTACTGGTCGCATCTCTCGGGACGCAACAAGATAATCCTCGACGGCGACTTCATCCGACTCAACAAGTTCGATACCGACGCTGAACGCGAAACTGTCATTTCTCTTCAGCTCATGGCTGGTGGACCCGTAGCGGCAGCCGACCAGTATTCTACCATAGGCAATAACCTCAAATTCTATGTCAACGACGAGCTCCTCGCACTCAACAAGGACGGTTTCGTAGGCAAGCCACTGAGCGACAAGCTTGGCGACAAGAAAAACGAGATATGGTATGGCAAGATGACGAATGGCGACTATGTTGTCGGACTATTCAACCGCAGCGACAATACTGCTTCGGTATCAGTGAAACTCTCCGACATAGGTATCAGCGGCGAGAAAAACGTACGCGACCTCTGGAAGCATACCGACGAAGGCAAGGCTTCTGTTGTGTCAGCCAATATCCCTGCCCACGGATGTAAGATTGTGAAGTTATCAGATCAATAATGTTGACGAGTGTTCTTTAAGTTGACTTGAATAATTACTCGTCAACTTAAAGGACACTTAAAAGAATAATAATCCTGAAAATGAAATATCTAACATTTATCTGTGCCCTGTTTGTCAATGTCGCAATGGCACAGACTGTGACATCGCCCGACGGAAACCTCAGCGTTTCCTTCAGTCTCACCGAGCAAGGTGTGCCCACCTACAAGGTAGACTACAAGGGGATGCCCGTCGTGAAGACAAGCCGGCTCGGAATGGAACTCAACGAGGAAAACTCCTTGATGGACAAGTTCCGTATCAACAATACTTCAACAACATCGTTCGATGAGACGTGGCAGCCCGTATGGGGTGAGGAAAAAGAGATACGCAACCACTACAACGAGCTGCTTGTAGAGATGGAGAAACCGTCCAACGGTCGCTTCATGAACCTCCGCTTCCGCGTCTACGACGATGGGGTAGGGTTCCGCTACGAGTTCCCACAGCAGGTATACCTTCCGTACTTCGTCGTAAAAGCCGAACACACGGAGTTTGCCATGACAGGCGACCATACCGCATGGTGGATACCGGGCGACTACGACACACAGGAATACGACTATACCGAGTCGAAGCTCTCGGAGATAAGAGGACTTATGGAAGCAGCCAAATGCGACAACGCCTCACAGACCTTCTTCTCACCCACAGGGGTGCAGACATCATTGCAGATGAAGACAGCCGACGGCCTGTACATCAACATCCATGAAGCAGCCCTCGTAGACTATTCATGCATGCATCTCGACCTCGACGACAAAAACTTCGTCTTCCGCTCCCAGCTTACACCCGACGCACAGGGCAATATGGCTCATTGTCAGACCCCGTGCACCACACCTTGGCGAACCATCATGGTTGTCGACGATGCGCGCAAGGTGCTTGCCTCACGACTCATCCTCAACCTCAACGAACCATGCAGATACACCGATACCTCATGGATAACCCCAGTCAAGTATATCGGTGTATGGTGGGAGATGATAGGCGGCGGCAAGGCATGGTCATACACCAACGACCTACCCTCAGTCCACATCGGCACTACCGATTACACCAAGTGCAAGCCACACGGAAACCATCCAGCCAACAATGCCAACGTGCGTCGGTATATCGACTTCGCCGCCCAACATGGCTTCTCGCAGGTTCTCGTCGAAGGATGGAACATCGGTTGGGAAGACTGGTTCGGACACAGTAAGGACTACGTCTTCGACTTCCAGACACCATATCCCGACTTCGACATCAAGGCTCTCAACGACTATGCACATTCCAAAGGAGTCCGCCTGATGATGCACCACGAGACATCGTCGTCGGTGCGCAACTACGAACGCCACCTCGATGCAGCCTACAACCTTATGGACAAATACGGCTACAACTCGGTGAAGAGCGGATACGTGGGCAATATCATACCACGTGGTGAACACCACTACGGACAATGGATGAACAACCACTACCTGTACTGCGTCACCGAAGCAGCTAAACACCATATCATGGTCAATGCCCACGAGGCTGTGCGCCCCACCGGACTCTGCCGCACCTATCCTAACCTCATAGGCAACGAGTCGGCACGCGGCACTGAGTATGAATCGTTTGCCGGCAACAAGGCATCCCATACAACCGTGCTGCCCTTTACGCGCCTGCAGGGAGGTCCCATGGACTATACACCCGGAATCCTCGAGGGCGACATGAGCAAGGTAGACCCCGGAAAGCACCATAACATAAACTCAACCCTCGCACGCCAGCTGGCACTCTACGTCACCATGTACAGCCCGTTGCAGATGGCTGCCGACCTGCCCGAGAACTACGAGCGTTACAGCGACGCTTTCCAGTTCATCAAGGATGTCGCCATCGACTGGGACGAAAGTCGATATCTCGAAGCCGAGCCAGGACAGTATATAACCATAGCCCGAAAGGAAAAGGGTACAGATAACTGGTTCCTTGGCTGTACCGCAGCAGAGAACGGTCATCAGTCAGTCCTCAGACTCGACTTCCTCGAGCCGGGCAGGAAGTATGAAGCCACAATATACGCTGATGCCAAGGATGCAGACTTCCGTACCAACCCCAAGGCGTATACAATAACAAAACGAACCGTTACTGCCAAGACGGTGCTGAAGTTGAAGGCTGCACCCGGTGGAGGATATGCCGTAAGTATTATACCTCTTTGAAAAATATATCCTTATGAATAAAACAGTATCACTCTCTTTCCGTATCGTGACAGCTGTACTCTTTGCTGTGTCTGCCGCCCAGGCAGGCGCACAGAGTACAGCCCCCAGTCCTCTTGCCAATCCTGCCGCTGTCGTCACATGCGGCGGTGCACGCTTCACAGTCCTGACGCCGGAGATGATACGCATCGAATACAGCGAAACGGCGCAGTTTGAAGACCGTGCGACATTTACCATAGTAAACCGCAACCTCGACGTTCCTTCGTATATGACAACCGACGACGGAACCTATTTATATATTACAACCGAACGTCTCTCTCTCAAGTACCGCAAGGGCAGCGATCCCCGCACCGTGCCTGCTTCGCCCGATAACCTCTCCGTTACCATCGACAACAATGGCACGCCAGCCTACTGGTATCCTGGTAAGCCAGACCCACTGAACCTCAAAGGAACCTGCCGCACCCTCGACGGACTGACGGGCGACAGCAAGCGTTCGGATATGGAAGCCGGAGTCATATCACGCTCCGGATGGGCAGTAGTAGACGACTCGTGGAGCGCAACGCGTTCCGACGGCGGACGCTCGTATGCTCTTGTCCCCGATGCCGACATGGGTTACCCCTGGTGGAACGAACGTGCCGACGCTCATGCCATGGATGTCTATCTTTTCGCATACGGCAGAAACTATCGCAAGGCAGTTGCCGACTACATCAGTATAGCCGGACGCATACCCCTTCCGCCCGACTATGTCTTCGGATATTGGTACAGCAAGTATGCCTCATATTCCGCCGACGATTACCGCCAGATAATGAGCGACCTGAAGAGCAACAATATACCGACAGATGTGATGATACTCGATATGGACTGGCATTGGAACGGCAACGCCTCAAGCATGTCTGAAGGACGTGGCGGATGGACGGGCTGGTCGTGGAACACCAATCTCATCCCCGATGCCAAGGGACTGCTTCAGGAGATGCACGCTAACAATTTCAAGACGGCACTGAACCTTCATCCTGCCGACGGCATCAACAAGACAGAGTCGCCATACTATTTCGAGCAGATGAACAGCCAGCTCTCGGGCAAGTACCTCAACAACAACAAAGACAACATCAGTTGGAGCCTCGACTGGCAGGATTTCACAAAGTCGTTCTTCTCTACCATCATCCGTGACCACGAGAGCGAGGGGGTCGACTTCTGGTGGCTCGACTGGCAGCAGTATCTTACCAGCCCCTACACCAATTCTCTCAGCGAGACATTCTGGTGCAACCACGTCTTCTTCAACGAAGCGCAAAAGCGCGACAACCTGCGTCCCGTTATCTTCCACCGTTGGGGAGGTCTCGGCAGCCATCGCTATCAGATAGGCTTCTCAGGCGATGCCAACATCAGCTACGAGGCACTTGACTTCGAACCCTATTTCACAGCCACGGCATCGAATGTGGGCTATGGCTACTGGGGACATGACCTCGGAGGCCACATGTACAGCAACGACGAGCTGATCAATAACCCCAACCTCGTCCTGCGCTGGATACAGTTCGGAGTGTTCACGCCCATCTTCCGTACCCACGCCACTGCCGACTCACGCATAGAGCGTCGTATATGGAAATTCCCGAACTTCCCGACCATCCTCGATGCCGTGCGCCTGCGCTATTCGTTGTTCCCATATCTCTACACCATGGCACGCGAAGCCTACGATACGGGCATATCGCTATGCCGTCCGCTCTACTACGACTATCCCGAAGCCGACGAGGCCTATGAATATGAAGGACAATATATGTTCGGCAACGACATCCTTGTCGCACCCATAACAACAAGGCCGCAGGCAAACGGACTTACCGAGAAAGAGATATGGTTCCCCGAAGGCAAGTGGTGGAGCGTGTCGACCAACGAGCTGATACAGGGACCCTGCAAGCGCAGCATGGCATTTACCGATGCCCAGATACCCTATTTCTTCCGACAGGGAGCCATCATACCATATAATCCCCCTTCGGTGATGAACGTCACGGAGCGACCCGACAGGCTGGTGCTCAATGCCGTCTACGGTTCCTATGGCTCGTTCTGCCTTTATGAAGACGACGGCGACAATGCCGACTACGACACGAATTATGCCACCACGCTTTTTACCCAGACCATTTCCGGTGATAAGGCGACATACGTGATCCATCCCCGGCAGGGAACCTGTGCAAAAGCTCCGCAATCACGTTCCTACGAGATGCACATATACAACAGCGTCGCACCGCTTGCCGTCAAGGTCAACGGAGTAGCTGCGCAATATCTCTACGATGCGGCATCACGGAGTATCACTTTCGACGTGCCCACGGCAGACACCTCTTCCGAAAGCACCGTTGTAGTAGAATACCCGAAGGTACAGCAGTGGACAATGCCTCGTTGAACAAGCCCAAGGTAAGCTACGATGCTCAGAAAAACAGCCTCGTGGCTTCCTTCCCACAAGGAGCAAAGAACGTGTTGCTCTCTGTCAGCGATACCAACGGCAAGCAGATGCTCGACGGCATCTACAACAATGTTCACGGCTTCAGCGTAGACCTCTCCATGCTACAACCCCGTTTATATATAAGTAAGGTGGTGGCAGACGACAGTACGTATGTCAACAAATTCGCAAAAAATAAATAACCCCACGTCGATATGAAGAAATTGTTTTTACAGTTATGTTTCATGGTCACGGCATCGGTTGCTGCGGCAGCCGACATGTCAAACTCCATGGAACTGTCCCGGCTATATATCATCGGTGATGCCACCCCGTACCAGTGGAATATCGGCGAGACACCCGAAATGGACAGGATAGCAGAAGGCGTATTCCGCTGGAGCGGAAAACTCGAAGGCGGTCGGGAGTTCAAGTTCCTCAACGCCCGCGACTTCCATAAGCATATCTTCGGCACCTCTTGCCGACAGTCAGTCTCGGCAGGCAGCACATACGCGTTGACCTATGTTGCCGACTGGGCACTCGACGGCAGCCGCGACTTCAAGTTCGTGCCTTCCGAAACAGCCGACTATACCATATACGTAGACCTCAACACCATGATGATGTCAGTACGTGAGTTGGAAGAGCCCGTTCGGCTCCCCGCAACACTCTATGCAACAGGGTCGGCACTCGGTGGCAGCACAGTAGCCTTGCCGCTGTTTGGAAATGCCGAATACAAGGCAACCTTTCAACTCACACCCGGCAACATCATATTGCAGGACACGCCCGAAGCGACTGCCGAAACAACCTTCTACACACCCCTCTTCGACGGCGTAGACATCACCTTCGGCACGGCGTGCAGCTCGTCCCTTACCAAGTCGGTATCGTCATGTCAGCGGCAGGGATGGAGCGTAAGCATACCCGGCACATACACCATTTACGGAATTATTGAAGACGCTAACGTTTACGCACGCCGCTTCCGGCAGTATAAGGAACTATATTTAGTGGGAGGCTGCTGCCCCCTTGGCTGGAACTACTGGACAGCCCCGCAGTCCATACGTTTCTCCCCTTCGGCAACTTCGCCCGAAGAGATGGTATGGGAAGGAACGCTCAAGACCAACTGGGGAGAAAACAGGGAAGAGCCAAACAAGTTCAAGATACTCACGGCACAGGACTGGGGAAGTGTCAGTTTCCATCCCTACACTGCCGATGAGACGATAATAGGCGAGAGCGGATACCGTTCCACAGGTGGACCAGACGTGAAATGGACAATACCCCAGTCGGGCTATTACCGCATCACTCTCAACACCGCAAAGGAAACTCTTCGCGGACAATTGGTAAGTGCTGTCGGATATGGCATAGGCGAGCCATCCGTTACCGGCATTCCTGATGCAGCCCGCAACGAGAAATTCAAGATAAGGGTTTCTTCATCATCCATTGTCGTTACAGCCGACAGTTCGGCAGCCGACGTGGTAGTGACATCAGTCGACGGAGCCTTGGTCTGCAAGGGAAGGGTAGACCACTCACAACCCTTCACCTCGCGTCGTCTCACCCATGGCGTATATTTAGTGACAGTTTCCACACAATGTAAGAGAGTGCTTCTTTAAACAGATAACTTTTCAAAAACAAAACATTATGAAAACAAAAACGTTTACACAGAGATTGTTAGGCTGCATGCTTCTTGCAGCAAGTACATTAACCGTTCAGGCTGCCGAACGCCTTCTTATTGTAGGAGACGGAGTGTGGGGAGGCTGGTCCATTGACAACTCCATCGTGATGATGAACGATGCCGCACAGCCCGACGTATTCACGGCAACCGTAAGTCTTAAGGCCAACAGCGATTTCAAGTTCCTCACCGAGACAGAGTGGGGCAAGTTGGAATACCGTGCAGGCGATGCTGGTGTGACATTGTCAGACGGAGTCAGTGCCGCACTGGTGTCGTCCGACGACAACAGCAACGATAACAAATTCCAGGTTGGCGAGACAGCCAACTACAGCATCGTGTGCGACCTTGCGGCAAAGACCGTCACCGTGACAAAGGCTGCATATCAGGACGACGAGATAAAGCACACCGCTCTCTGGCTCGTAGGCTCAGCCACAACAGGAGGATGGGATCTTGGCAAGGCTACGATGATACTACCCTCCGACGACAACCCAATGGTGTTCCGTGGTACCGTCGACCTTCTTGAAGGCGAGATGAAAATTGCCGTAAACAAATATACCGGCTACGGTCAAACATTCTACCAGAGAGATGCTGCCGACGATACGAAAATGACGTTCGGAGGCGACGACAACAAGTGGAACATCTCAAAGGCAGGACAGTACGATGTCGAGGCTGATGTCAAGAACCTCACAATCTCCATCAAGGAGCATACCTCGACCGGAATAACCAATATGGCGACCACAGCCACCGCTACAGCAGAGTATTTCACACTCTCCGGCGTAAGGTTGTCAGCTCCTGCAAAGGGTATCTGCGTAAAACGCCTGGGCAACAGGGTTGTGAAGACCATTAATAGAAAATAACCTAAGTTTTGCAAGTTGACAAGTTGCTGCTCTGATGGTTTTACCTTGACAATAACCGGAAAGAATAACAACTCGTCAACTTGTTAGAGAATAAAAAGTAGTTGTGATTTTCAGACATTGTATATCTTTCTTGCTGTTGATGGTATGCATGTTATTATTGCCGTTAACAGCAAGAGCAGACGGCATGGTGTCAGAGCTGACGCTGTCATTGAGCACCGACAAGGCATGCTATTCGCCAGGTTCTACGGTGACATTCACCTCTGAAGGAACTGTTCCCGAAGGGAAGACGCTCTTCGTGCGTTATCGCCATGGCAACGACATAATACAGAAAGACGCCTTTACCTTCACCAATGGTAAGACATGGAAATGGCAACCGCCAACCAACGACTTCGTGGGCTATTTAGTCGATATCTATTACGTCGAAGATACCAAGGAGCACATACTCGGCACGATAGCCGTCGATGTGTCGTCCGACTGGACACGCTTCCCGCGTTACGGCTTCGTGGCTGAGTTCGACGACTACAACAAGACTATCGACAAGTACGCCAACATCGAGGCGGAGATGAAATATCTCAACCGCCTGCATATTAACGGCGTGCAGTTTCAGGACTGGCACTGGAAACACCACAGACCGGTTAAGTTCGATGAAAACGGCAACTTTGTAGCCTGGTATCAGGATGTCAGCAACCGTTGGATAGGCACCGAGTATGTGAAGAAATACATCGAGGTGCAGCACCGCTACGGCATGAAGTCAATCTTCTATAACCTCTGCTTCGGTGCATGGAAAGACTACGAGACAGATCACGTCAGTGCGGAGTGGGGCTTGTACAAGAAAGACAGCAACGGCAACCTCTACCAGGACTATCACGGTCTGCCGTCTTCATGGCAGAGCAACATCTTCCTCATGAACCCCGGCAACCCCAACTGGCAGAACTATCTGATGGACCGCAACAACGAGGTTTATGCCAACTACGACTTCGACGGTTACCAGATAGACCAGCTTGGTGGACGTGGTGACGTGTTCGAGAAAAACGGCAATATGATAGACCTTCAGTACAACTACCGTCTGTTTCTCAAGGCGATGAAGGGTCACCGCAAAGACAAGCGGCTTGTCATGAACTGCGTAGGTGGCTACGGCACCCACGACATCTGCGATGCCAAACTCGACGACGGTACCCGGACTGTCGACTTCTGTTATAACGAGGTGTGGGACACCCAGCCTTCTTTTGAAAGCCTCTATGAAATAATAAAGTCCAACGACAAGGAGAGCGACCATAGCCTGCAGACGGTATATGCAGCCTACATCAACTTCGACAAGGCTGACCATGCCTGGGACTTTGCCGACCAGAATGTCAACACTCCCGGCGCGCTGCTTACCGATGCCGTGATGTTCGCCATCGGTGGCTCTCACCTTGAGATGGGCGACCACATGCTGACAAGGGAGTATTTCCCCGCAAAGCCACTTGTTATGACCGACGAGCTGAAACAGCGGCTCGTACACTATTACGACTTCATGACCGGCTATCAGAACCTGCTTCGCGGCATAGGCTCAAAGGGCGTATTTCAGCCTTCGGTAAGCTCTACCACCCATGCTGTCAACGCATGGCCGCCACAAAGCTATCACATCACGGCATTTGCTAAGAACGTGGGTGTCAACCAGGTGGTACATCTGCTAAACTTCAGCAACACCGACGACCTCTCGTGGCGTGACCTCAACGGTACAAGACCGGCGCCAAAAAAGCAAACCAACATCAACTTCACCTTCGAGACTATAAGGCAGATACGCAAGGTGTGGACGGCTACACCCGACAACTGTGGAGGTGCACCCCTCGAACTGCCGTTCACACAGAACGGCAACAAGGTGACCGTTACAGTGCCGTCGCTCGAATACTGGACAATGGTGGTTTTCGAGGCGGCATCAGTGGAAGACAATATGTATGTCACAGGCGAGGACTTCGGCGACTACAGTGCGGAACGTATGTTTGAGATGACCAAGGGCGCCGACGGAAACACTTACAACGCCAAGCTGACTCTTAAGGCAGGCAAGAAGTTCAAGTTTGTCAACGGCAAGGATTTCTCTACCAACTCCAGCTACTATGCCGAATACAAGGACTTTCAGTTCAACGATGGCATAAGCACCGCTAATCTGCTTGTCAGCAAGAGCAATGTGCCATATACCGACTATCAGTTTACTGTAAACCAAGACGGCGACTACTACGTCACCCTCAACCTGAAAGACATGAGGATTACTGTGAATAAGGTGTCGGCAGTGGGTGACTACAGCAAGCTGAGCCAAAATAATAAGCCACCGATGGCGGCTTGAAGATAGAAAGAGGGAGACATCCGAATGGGTGTCTCCCTCTGTTGTGCGCCTGATAGGACTCGAACCTACACGTCGCGAAACACCAGATCCTAAGTCTGGCGCGTCTACCAATTTCGCCACAGGCGCAAAAGCGTGTGCAAAGTTACAAATATTTTTTTTAATACAAGACTTTTTGCCCAAGTTTTTTCTTCACCTCTTGTTCCTTATGAGCTGGCGCGCAAATTCAATGATGGTGTCACGGTCGCTGAGGCGGTCGCTCTCGGTGAGCTGTATGTTGCAGTCAGGGTCTATTCCGAACTCCGTGCTGTTGCCTTGCGCGTCATACATCGGGCATGCCGAGAACCTTACTGTCCAGCCGTTAGGCAGCTCGCTTGAGAAAGGCAGTCCCGCGCCTCCTCCCGTCCTGTCGCCAACGGTGATGGTGTTGGGGCAGCACCTCATGTATTTCACAAATTCGTTGGCTGCGCTGTAAACTCCTCTGTTTGTCAGTACGACGACTGATTTCTGCCACCTTAGTCCCCGTCCGGGTTTCAGAGTCTGTACCTCCATGCTTGAGAAGTCGTTGTGCCCGCGTCCCGTCTTGTGCTGCATGTAGCCTACGGTTATCTCCTCGTTGGTGAAGCGTGCGGCCAGCTCCTCCGCGCTGGTGAGCAGTCCTCCCCCATTGTCGCGCACGTCGATGATTAGCCCCTGGCATGAGGAGAGGTATAGCATTATCTCGTCGAGGTTGCCTGCGCCGATGCCGTTGGCGAACGATGCCACGCGTATGTAGCCTGTATTGTCATCGAGGATGCGGTATTTCATGCCCGATGCCATGCGGTAGTGCGTGCCGAGGTAGTGTGTGATTAGTGAGTCTGAGTAGTTCGAGGGGTATGCCTCGTGCCATGTCCAGTATCGTGCCACGTCGAAGGGCGAGTATAGGTTTACGTGTCCGTCCCGGAGTTCGGCAAGCATGTTTCCGAGCACCTCAAACAGCTGGTCATCGGAGACGTTGCCTGCCAGTTGTCGTTGATATTTGTCATGTATGGCATTCCAGTCCACCTGCTTGTATTCGAAGAAGCAGTAGTGCTCGTCGATAATCTTCCACAGAGCCTCGAAGTTACCGTTGGGAGTGTCGTCGAACTCGTCCTCGTCAATACATGCGTTTAATGTCAGCAGGATGGATGCTGCCATGAGGAGGTTGTGCAGTAATTGTCTCATTGTGGGTGTCTACTTCTGTGTAAAATTTCCGGCTTTTACTTTCACCGTTTTTATAGTTCTGATGAAGCCGATTAAGAATGCGTGTGTATACTTGTGCTGCTTAAGTGAGTTTGGTTTCGCCTGTCTTATGTCTCCCAGGTAGCCTATGCGCAGGGCATTGCTTCCCAAGCCAATGTCTATGGTAAGCATGTTCCTCATTGATGGTGCGTTGCCAAAGTATGTTGGTACGATGTTGTGGTCGTAATTTCCGCGGTTGAATATCTCGTAGTATGACTGCCCGTAGTTTGGACTGAACATCATTCCTGCCAATGGCATTGCCAGCTCGTAGGATATTGTCAGCGGGGTATTGCCCCATCTGAGGGTGTATGCAGCCGAAGCCGTAGGTGTGATGTTGATGTTTAGCCTTGCCTGTGCAGGATTGTTGCTGCCGTGGGTGTTGTATAGAAAACCAGCCGTTGCGTCGGCAGTAGCTCCTGCCGCTATCCTTAGCCTGCCTCCGTATAGTCGCCAGTTGTATAGCCATCCGTACTGGAAGTTGTACATACCCTCCATCTCGCCTCCGTTTCCCGAGCGGTTGTCGGCAAATGCCGCCATGCCCTGGTGTATGATGAGGCGTGATAGGTTGCTGCCGGGCTTGGTGCTCAGAGAGTGTGACATATACCTCACCTCCGTGCCCTTGTATTTTTCTTGCGACAGGTAGGTGTCGAGGATGTCGGTTGCTCCAACGGCCACCATTCTGGCCGTTGTCACCATTCGGCCAGCATCAGGCGTGTCCTCCTGTGCTGTTGCTGCCGTGGTGGCAGCCATGCATGCAATGGCTGTAAGCAGTCGTCTACAGGTCTTCATCGGTGAAAAGGTTCAGCTGTCCTGTTATCTCGTCAATTATTTGCTGCTGGGTTTTCCCTGCATCTGGGTCGAGATTTTCCTCTTCTTCTACTTGTGTCTCCGCCTCCTCATTGTCTCCTTCGTTCTTTGGCTCTGGCATTCTCAGTGGTTCCAGCTCCTCTATGTTGCCTATGTGGAATGTCGTTATACGCTTGCCCTTGGCCTTGAAGCCCTTTACGGCGATGAAGCTCTCTGCGTCAATCTCCATTGGTGGACGTGGCTCGTCGGCACCGCCGAAGGTGACGAGAATGCGTGGATAGGCGGTATCGGTGAGCAGTACGGGCTTGTTGTTTGGGTTCTCTCCCAGGTAGTTCTGATGTTTTCTTATGGCCTCCATCTCGAAGCGCTTTATGTAGGGGTAGCCTTCGTTGTCGGCATCGTAGAGCACTGCCGTCCATACCTTATTCCTATCCCATTTCTCTATACGCAGGATGTTATTCTCGAAATGGTTGTTTGCGTCGAAGTTAGTGATGTAGAACTCACCGTTGTCCAGCACCACCAGTATGCTGTCGCCGTCCCAGAACTCACCGAGCAGGCGTCCGTGCTCCTCGTAGTTGATGCGGTTCACATCAGGGTCGAACCACACTCTGCGTCCGCCGAGTGTACTGTGTCCGTGGCTCTTCAGGCCTATGCGGTGAATGCTCTTCTTGCTCAGCAGGTTACCCCTTGAGGCGCGTCCCTTGATTATTACCTCAGAGAAGTCTTTCTCCATGAAGATGTTCTGCTTTTTCTTCGTTGGGTCCAAGTCGAGCGTTATCTTTATGGTCTCAGCCTCGCCGTTGGGATTGGCGGTAAAGTACATCACCCTTGAGCCTGGAGTACCCATGGTGAGGTCGTACTCCTTGTCACGTGTTATGCTCGTAACATTGAAGCGCTTGATGAAATAGTATCCTTTCTTTCCGTCACGGTATACGGCATTATAGATGGTGCGCTTGTCGTTTTTCTTGAACACCTGGACGTGCATGACATTCTTGCCTACGAAAATCTTATCGGCCACCTTGATGACCTTGTATTTTCCGTCGCGGTAGAAGAGTATGATATCGTCGATGTCGGAGCAGTTGCACACAAACTCGTCCTTCTTCAGTCCTGTCCCTACGAAGCCCTCCTGACGGTTGATGTATAGTTTCTCGTTGGCTTCCACAACCTTTGTTGCCTCAATGGTGTCGAAGGAGCGTATTTCCGTGAGTCGTGGATGCTCGTGCCCGTATTTCTCCTTGATGAATGTAAACCAGTTAATGGTTACGTCGGTCATGTGTGCCAGGTCATGGTCTATGCCCTTCACCTCGTCCTTTATTCTGGCAATCAGCTCATCGGCCTTGTCCTTGTTGAATTTCAGTATGCGCTGCATCTTTATCTCCATGAGCCTGAGGATGTCGTCGCGTGTAACTTCTCTTACGAAGCTGGGTTTGAAGGGCGTGAGTTTCTCGTCCACAAAGGCTATGGCCTCGTTCATGTCCTTGGCCTGCTCAAATCTTCTTTCCTTATATATGCGTTCCTCAATGAATATTTTCTCAAGCGAAGCGAAGAACAGTTGCTCCATCAGCTCTCCGCGCCTTATCTGCAACTCCTTGCGTAGCAGTCCCATTGTGTTGTCGGTCGAGTGGCGAAGTACATCGCTGATGGTAAGGAACTGCGGCTTGTTGTCCTCGATGACGCAGCAGTTGGGCGATATGTTCACCTCGCAGTCGGAGAAGGCATACAGGGCATCAAGTGTCTTGTCTGACGATACTCCCGGTGCCAGGTGTACCTGTATCTCCACCTCTGCCGATGTCATGTCATCAACCTTTTTTACCTTTATTTTCCCTTTTTCCACAGCTTTCAGTATCGACTCCTTCAGTGTGTCGGCCGTCTTGCCAAACGGAATCTCCCTGATGACGAGCGTCTTGTTGTCGAGTTTCTCTATCTTTGCCCTGACCTTGAGTACTCCCCCGCGCTGTCCGTCGTTGTAGCGGCTTACGTCAATGGCACCGCCAGTGGGGAAGTCGGGATAGAGCTTGAACGGCTCGCCACGCAGGTAGCTGATGGCAGCATCGCACAGCTCGCAGAAGTTGTGTGGCAGCACTTTTGAGCTAAGACCGACGGCTATACCCTCAGCACCCTGAGCCAGCAATAGCGGGAACTTCACTGGCAGAGCCACTGGCTCCTTGTTCCTGCCATCGTAAGACATCTGCCATTCGGTGGTCTTTGGATTGAACACCGTGTCGAGGGCGAACTTCGACAGTCTTGCCTCTATATATCTTGGTGCAGCCGCGCGGTCGCCGGTTAGTATGTTTCCCCAGTTTCCCTGAGTGTCGATGAGAAGGTTCTTCTGTCCCATCTGTACCAAGGCGTCACCGATGGACGCATCGCCATGAGGATGGAACTGCATGGTGTGTCCAACGATGTTTGCAACCTTGTTGTACCTGCCGTCATCCATTCTCTTCATCGAGTGCAGTATGCGTCGCTGTACAGGTTTCAGGCCATCCTCGATATTCGGGACGGCTCGCTCAAGAATTACGTATGATGCGTAGTCAAGGAACCAGTTCTGGTACATGCCGCTCAGGTGGTGAACGGCTGCTGCGTCGAATCTGTTCACCGGCTTGTAGTCGGAATGCTTTTCCTCCATTCCTGTTTCGATGTCGTTGCCGTTAATGTTTTCGTTGTCGTTCATTTATTTTGTGGGTTAGGTAGGGTCCGCTGGGGTGGTTTATAGGTTTTGTAGGTATTCAAACCTTAAAACCTCATAGCCAAAAAACTCCAACGTTATCGGCAAAAGTACGAAAAAAAATCCATACAGCAAACAGATTATAAAGTTTTCACATCTGTAAGTGTCGCTATTCGGAGAAAAAAACGTATCTTTGCACGCAAAAATCGTAAACTATAATAAATTATGGCACAAGAAGATGTATTCAAGAAGATTGTGAGCCACTGCAAGGAGTATGGCTTCGTCTTCCCAAGTAGTGAGATTTATGATGGCCTGGCAGCCGTCTATGACTATGGTCAGAACGGTGTTGAGCTGAAAAACAATATCAAGCAGTATTGGTGGAAGAGCATGGTTCTGCTGCATGAGAACATTGTCGGTATTGACTCCGCCATCTTCATGCACCCAACGATATGGAAGGCCAGCGGACACGTCGATGCCTTCAATGACCCACTCATCGACAACCGTGACTCCAAGAAGCGCTACCGCGCTGATGTGCTCATAGAGGAGCAGATAGCAAAGTACGACGACAAGATACAGAAAGAGGTTGCCAAGGCACGCAAGCGCTTTGGAGACTCGTTCGATGAAGAGAAATACCTTGAGACAAGCGAGCGTGTGAAGGAGACCAAGGCAAAACGTGACGCTTTGCACGAGCGTTTCGCACAGGCCATGCAGGGACCGGATCTTGAGGCCCTTAGGCAGATTATCATCGATGAGGAAATCGTAGACCCTATCAGCGGCACTAAGAACTGGACTGATGTGCGCCAGTTCAACCTTATGTTCTCTACAGAGATGGGAGCCAGCGCCGATGCAGCCATGAAGGTATACTTGCGTCCTGAAACCGCACAGGGTATCTTCGTCAACTACCTCAATGTGCAGAAGACTGGCCGTATGAAGATACCTTTCGGTATAGCACAGATTGGCAAGGCGTTCCGCAATGAGATTGTTGCTCGCCAGTTCGTATTCCGCATGCGTGAGTTTGAGCAGATGGAGATGCAGTTCTTCGTAAAGCCAGGAACAGAGCTCGACTGGTTCCCCAAATGGAAGCAGATGCGAATGGCATGGCACCAGGCTCTCGGCTTCGGAGCAGAGAACTATCGCTTCCACGATCATGAGAAACTTGCCCACTATGCCAATGCCGCTACCGACATAGAGTTCAGGATGCCGTTTGGTTTCAAGGAGGTAGAGGGTATACACAGCCGTACCAACTTTGACCTCTCGCAGCATGAGAAATATTCTGGAAAGAGCATCAAGTACTTCGACCCGGCAACCAACGAGAGCTACGTTCCCTATGTCATTGAGACATCCATCGGTGTAGACCGTATGTTCCTCTCCGTTATGTGCCACTCTTATCAGGAGGAGAAACTCGAGAACGGCGAGACACGCGTTGTGCTGAAGCTGCCTGCAGCCCTTGCTCCGGTAAAGCTCGCCGTTATGCCGCTCGTCAAGAAGGATGGACTGCCAGAGAAGGCACGTGAGATAATCAACGATTTGAAGTTCCACTTCAATTGCCAGTACGACGAGAAGGACTCCATAGGCAAGCGCTACCGCCGTCAGGATGCCATCGGAACACCATATTGTGTGACTGTTGACCACGAGACACCAAACGACAACTGCGTGACACTGCGCTTCCGTGACACCATGGAGCAGGAGCGTGTGCCTATAAGCCAGCTTGCAGCCATCATCGAGGACAAGGTTAGCATTACCAGCCTTCTCAAGAAGCTGCAATAATGTCATACGGCAAATGCACAGAATCAAGACTTACATTATTCTGTTTTCAATGAAAAAATACACCTTATTATTATATATGCTCTCCCTTATGGTATCTCTCTTCGGCCTGCCCTCGTGCAGCGAAGAGGACGATACCGTTGAGGAATATCCCGACTGGCAGGCCGTCAACGAGGCTCGCTGGGAGACCATCTACGCAGAGGCACAGATGCGGATAGCAGCTGGCGACACTTCGTGGAAGATTCTCCGCAAATGGTCGTTGGAGGATAGCTTGCAGACATCCAACACCAATTTCGTTGTGGCACATGTCGAGAATACAGGTACTGGTGCCACCTCGCCTCTATACACAGACTCTGTGCGTGTGTATTACGAGGGCAGGCTGTTGCCGTCAGTGTCATACACTGATGGCTATGTCTTCGACTCTCACATGCCGCCCACTTCCGCTCCAGTGCAGTTCTATCTTGGTGGCGGCCTTGTAGATGGTTTTACCACGGCCCTCATGAATATGCATGAAGGTGACAGGTGGACGGTGTACATGCCTTATCAGCTTGGCTACGGCACCTCGGCAAGCTCGTCAATCCCTGCATATTCATTACTTACCTTCGATATCACCCTCGTCTCCTTCTTCCGTCCAGGGACAGGAGCGCCGGAGATAAAATAGGTAGGGTGTATAGTTTGATGTACAAAAATTGAATATCCTAATTCTGAAGTTCATGTAGGTAATTGTCGCGCTGTAAGCGCAGAAGTACATAGCCCAGGGTGCCGCTGCGCTCTACCCTGGGCTGTGTGCTTTTGCGCTTACAGCGCATAATGCCTACGGTATTCGTGTAATCACACCTCGCCTCGCTCCAAAAGCACGGAGTATCTTACCATTTTGAGTGTTTTTGGCTTTAAAAGCCGCAAAACATCAAAAAAATCGCCCTGAATTATTTTTGTATGTGTTTTTTTGCTAAATTTACAGAATCAAAATACATATAAAAATTCAATCAAACAATCTCAAAATTTTAAATATATGAAGACACTTAAACTATTGACCTGCACGATGCTGCTGTTGGTAGCTATGGCGGCAGGTGCAGAGACCATTTCTGACGTTACTATCGGGAATCTTGTGTATAGCCTTGACACAGACACCAAGGTCGCTACTGTCACGGGATATGACAGTAGTAATAAACCCACGGATGTTGTCATACCCAATACCATTGAGTACGGGGGGAAAAATTATTCTGTGACGACTATTGGACAGTGGGCTTTTTCTTCTTGCATCTCCCTTGCATCCATCGACATACCTAACTCTGTGACGACTATTAGAGAGAGCGCTTTTGCTTCTTGCGAATCCCTTGCATCCATCGACATACCTAACTCTGTGATGACTATTGGAAAGAGGGCTTTTTCTCATTGCTCTTCCCTTGCATCCGTCAACATACCTAACTCTGTGACGACTATTGGAGAGAGCGCTTTTGCTTCTTGCGAATCCCTTGCATCCATCGACATACCTAACTCTGTGA
>SAMEA3663036__coassemble_457_pt1 | contig 19420 bp, 13 predicted proteins | sample SAMEA3663036__metabat2_high_PE_031 | metagenome-assembled genome bin SAMEA3663036 (sample SAMEA3663036) | pig gut metagenome | biome: pig gut; feature: pig-associated habitat; material: faeces | place: France | collected 2012
CAACGGCGATGATGTTCAAGGCAGAATAGAGGAAGCAGAGAAATCTGCAGGAAATGGCTCTGCAGATTTTGTCTGTGGATAGCCCACACAAAACTGTTAGCCAAATATCATCGTGCAACGGTACTGGAACTCTTTCTGTGTCAGTTTAGCTCATCTCATACGCAAAGCATTGCATGATTTTGATCGGACAGCAATAGTAAATTATAAGATTTTTAGTGCTATAGCCGCGCATGCCTCCGCATCCGCCAAGGCATGGTGATGGTTCTTCAAGTCATATCCACAGCGGGCGGCAATTATGTCGAGGTTGTGGCGTCCTCCAGGCCAATGCTTTCGTGATGCTACACAGGTACAGTAAAACTCATAGTCGGGATAGTCCATCTGATAGACTCGGAATACGGCTTTGAGGCAGCTCTCGTCGAAAGCCTTGTTATGTGCCACCAACGGCAATCCCTCTATGAGAGGCTCTATCTGCTTCCACACTTCGGGGAAGACAGGAGCATTCTCTGTGTCTTTAGCAGATAAACCGTGTACTTGGCTGCACCAGTAGTTATAATACTCCGGCTCGGGCTTGATGAGGGAATAGAACTTATTCACTACCTCCCCATCCCTCACTATCACTACACCAACTGAACAAACAGACGAACGATTGTTGTTGGCTGTCTCAAAATCTATTGCAGCAAAGTCTTGCATATCTGATGTACTTATTGATTTTCTTTATTTATTAGATTTACCACTACTTTCACCATTACATCTTTCTCTTCCGTACGGCTCTCGGCAATCATTAATGTAGGGTAAGGGCACGCGACATCAATCGCACCACATCCTTCAACTCGTCATAGTGGTCGAGGCGACGCTGGTCTATGGCATAGCCTTTGATGAGGTACTGCTTTAATATATTGTTAGCCCATTTCCTAAAGACAATTCCATTCCTGCTCTTTACTCTATATCCTACAGAAATAATCATGTCAAGATTATAATATTCAACATTTTGCATTTGAGTATATCCATCTTTCCTGCCATATTTCTTGGGTGTCGCAAATTTTGCGACTACCGACTCTCCTTCCAGTTCCTCCCTCAATGCATTATTGATATGTTTTGCTATTGTCTTGTAATCTCTACCATAAAGTTGAGCTATTTGCTCTCGATTAAGCCATACGCTATCTTTCTCCAACTTCACTTCAAGTTGGGTGTTGCCGTCATCCGCCGTATAGATCACAATGGATGAGCCGTTATTTGCTATTATTCTATTCTCATTCATACCTGTTATTCCTTATTGTATTTATTCCACATCACCTTTACATTATTCCTTTCATTCACCTAAGTTTGTTTACAGTCCATATCCAGTGAATGGACTTACTCGACAACCTTTATTCTGGCGTAAACATTCCTCCTTGGCTTCGTCCTCAGTGCAAAGTTAGCAAATATCTGCGAAAAACAGCTCGTTTCCTGGATAAACAACGTGAGTTCGACGAAATATAAGTGCTTGAAATGGCTGATGTACCTATAATCATAATGTCAAGAAGAGGCTCTAAAAAAATTACGCTGCGACTCTCAACGAGCCACAGCGTAAAAGCCTATGTTTAACTAAAAATCCTTTTCAGTGATAAATGAAAATCTCACGATTTCCATTGTTATCGTTAAACAATCTACCTTAAACCTAATAACTAAAAACCTAAATCTATTACTACTAACCTAAACAATCTATTAACCTTTTGACGATGCAAAGGTACACTGTTTTAAGTTTCCTGCCAAGATAATTACGGAGAATATGCAGAAAAGTGCATAATTCTTGATGCATATCAAATTCTTGTGTTCGGACACAACGCTTGTGAACTGCATAATTCTGCGTTTTAGGCATATGTGCGTATCCTTGTCAGGAACAGCTAACTAAGAATCTTGCACGAAATACGGTGCCACCATGGCCGCCACTTCCTCAAGATAAGTCCTGTCTGTCTCATCGAACGATGCCACGTCTGTGCTGTCGATATCTATCTCGGCTACAACCTCGCCATCAAGCATCACAGGCACTACTATCTCCGAGCGTGAGAGTGACGAACAGGCGATGTGGCCGTCAAACAGCTCCACGTCGGGAACGATAAGTGTCTCTCTGCGTTCCCATGCCGTTCCGCATACTCCCTTGCCGTATTTTATCATCATGCATGCTGGCGTGCCCTGGAATGGCCCGACCAGCAGGACATTGTCCTTGACAACATAGAAGCCTACCCAGAAAAACGTCTCAGGGAACGTCATCTTCATCACTGCCGTCACGTTGGCCATCACTGAAACCTTGTCACCGCCATTTGCGGTAAAGGATTCGACCAGCTTAATCATCTCTTTGTATTTCTCAATCTTGTTTTTAGGGTCCATTGTGCTTGCCTATAGGTGGTTTCTGTTATTTGCCCAAAATCACCTGTGCCACTTCGGCGGCACAGATAGTGTCATTATAAGTTGTCTCTGCCAGGCGGCGGCCTCGGCGTCCCATAGCTGCAGCCTCGTCAGGATGCTCCTGCATATAGGTGATGGCTCTCTGCCAAGCCTCTACATCTCCGTATGGTACGGTGATGCCGCATTGCTCGCCGTCTATATCTACCGGTATCTGCGGATTGTGGCTGCATATCATCGGCAAGCCCATGGCAAGAGCCTCGACCACCGTGGTCAGCCCCACCGTATAGGATGTCTCCTTGCAGCAGATGACTACACACTGTGCTTTGTTGACTTCCTTTGACAGCTCGTAGGGCATCAGCTTGTCGGGAAACTCCACATGAATGTTGTCCTTGAGCTCAAGGGTTTCGAAGAGTTGCTTGTAGCTGAAGTTGCCGTTTTTGGTGTTCAGGTATATGTTCAGCGGAGCCCCTGTCTGGTTGAATGCCCTGACCAGTGTTGCCATGTCGCGCTTCTCTTTTCCCGTCGACACAAAGCCGTGCCTCTCGCATTTCTCTGCCGTCACGCGGTCGTACATCTCCAGGTCTGCGCCCCAATGTCCGAGATGGAACTTCGATGGGTCGGCCTTGTGTGCCTTTACGGAGTCGTCGATAAGCTTTCGTGAGAAGAAGAACATGTCGTCAATGCCTCTGTAGAACAGTTTCCCGAGCCAGTTGCGCCAGAAGCTTTGGGCTACTATTATGGGCTGATGATGCCAGAGGACTATGCGGCGGCGGAACAGTCCGAGAGCACGTAGGAATATCAGGGGCTCGATACCCTGGTAGTGCGTAGCGTATATAACATCATAGTCGCGATGTACAAACGCCATCTGCCACAGGTTGTGCATCATCTGCCTGAAACGTGATGCTGAGGTCAGGCTCCGGTGCCATATTACGTCAATGCCGTGGTTGCCCAGTTTGGTTGCTCCATAGAGAAAATGTGCGGGAAATTCTCCTTTTTCCATTTTCCCAAGGATATACTGTATGTTTTGTGTATGGTAGAAATAAGCCCTCATAGAAGAATTTTGTCGCAAAAATAACAAAAAGTTTTTGATTTTAGACAGATAACCATTACTTTTGTGGAAAAAACATGGAAACGCTAAAGGAGAAGACAGCCAAGGGCCTTTTCTGGGGAGGCATGAACAATGGGGTGCAGCAGTTGGTCGGTGTGGTGTTCGGCATACTGCTCGCCAGGCTCCTTAATGAAGGTGACTATGGCATGATGGCCATGATAAGCGTGTTCTCACTTGTTGCCACTGCACTTCAGAACAGCGGCTTCGTCACAGCCTTGGCCAACCTCAAGTCACCCCGTGACGAGGACTACAACTCCGTCTTCTGGTTCAACATCATTGTTGGCTGCTCTCTTTACATTATATTATTTCTCTGTGCTCCCCTTATAGCACGGTTCTATCACACCCCGGAGCTGACCCCCTTGTGCCGCTATGCCTTCCTGAGTATTGTCATAGCTTCATTCTGCACATCCCAGTCAGCCTACCTCTTCAAGAACCTTATGGTAAGCCAGCAGGCTAAAGCCGGAATGACGGCAGTCCTGCTGTCGAGTGCCACCGGTGCCATTATGGCCTGGCAGGGATTTGCCTATTGGTCACTGGCTACTCAGGGACTGGTGTTTGTCGGCATAAACACCATCATGGTATGGAGCTATTCCCCATGGCGTCCGACGCTGCGTGTCGACCTACGCCCAGCCATGCGCATGTTCCGTTTCTCCTGCAAGATTCTCGCCACCACCATTATTACCCATATCAACAACAACGTTCTGAACATTCTGCTTGGCCACCTGTTTTCCAAGCGTGAGGCTGGCTACTATTATCAGGCATACCAATGGGACTTCAAGTGCTTCTCGCTCGTACAGGGCATGGTAAGTCAGGTGGCCCAGCCCGTGCTCGTAGGTCTTGGTGATGACAGCGGGCGTCAGATGAATGCCTTTCGCAAGATGGTGCGGTTTACTGCATTCATATCCTTTCCACTGTTGTTTGGCTTTGCCCTCGTCGCAGAGGAGTTTATCATCATCGCCATTACCGACAAGTGGATAGAGAGCGCCCATCTGCTTCAGCTACTGTGCATAAGCGGGGCAGTGATGCCTATATCTACGGTGCTGTCGAACATGATTATCAGCAAGGGACGCTCCGACATCTACCTGCGCTGCACCCTCGGCCTGGCCCTACTTCAGATATTGTCCATGATAGTAATGTCCCGTTGGGGCATACGGCACATGGTAGAGGGCTACGTGGTGATAAATATCCTGTGGATTCTCGTATGGCATCTGTACACCCGCAGGCTGTCGGGCTACCGTCTCTTGCATTTCCTTGCTGACACTGCGCCTTTTGCCCTCGCGGCAGCTGGCGTCATGACGCTGACCTATCTCCTTACGCTTGGCATATCCAATCTCTACCTGCTGCTGCCGACCCGCATTGCCATCGCCGTAACGCTCTACTATGCCGTGATGCGTATAGCTCGTGTGAAGATACTCGACGAATGTGTGGAGTTCGCCATGAGCAAACTAAGGAGGAAGAACAAATAGTGGGAAACATTTGCAAGATACAAACTTTAGGAGTAACTTTGCAAACAAACATAAAACAGAATAATTAAAACATCCATTATGTATAACAATCGTGTAGTGGTTTATACGTCAGGAACTTTTGACATGTTCCACAGCAACCACCTTAAGATGATAGAATATGCCCGAGGACTGGGCGACACACTGATTGTTGGCGTGAGCACCGACGAGCTGGTGTGCAGCTACAAGCGGCCACCCATCATTCCTTTCGAGGAGCGCATCGCCATCATCAAGGCTCTGAAGCATCCTGATATTGTTATTCCACAGCGCTCGCTCGACCATACGGAGATAGTGAGGAAGCTGAACATCGACGTCTTTGTAGTAGGCGATGACTGGACGGGCAAGTACGACTATCTGAAAGATCTCGGTGTGAGCGTGTTCTATTTCCCTTACGGCGACGGACTTTCCACGACGAACATCAAGAAAGAGATAGTTGAGCGCTATGATGAGATTAAGGGGAAGATAGACCATCAGCCTAATCCTGACATAAAATGAAAACGGCTATAGTGACAGGAGGCTCCAAGGGCATAGGACTTGGCATCGTGCGTATGCTTGCATGCAGAGGCTACAAGGTCTTTGCCACATATGGGCATGATGACAATGCTGCACATACTGCAGCTGCCGAGCTTGGCGATAAAGTGGAGTTTGTCAAGGCCGATCTTGCAGATCGCTCGCAGACATACGCCTTTGTCAGCCATGTGAAGCAGGCATCGGCGAGCATAGACTGCATAGTATGCAATGCCGGCACCACCATACGCAAGTCCTTCACCGAGACCACAGACAGTGATTGGGACACCATGATGGAGGTTGGCCTGACGGCACACCTTATATTGTTGCGTGAGCTTTACCAAATAATAAAGCCTGGCGGACATGTGCTGTTTACAGGCTCTGCCATGGGGCTGCACCCTCATGCCACGGTGCTCGGCTATGGTGTTGTGAAGGCTGCCGTACATGCCATGGTCAAGAACCTCGTGAAGGTTTTCGAGGACAAGAGCATAACTGTGAATGCCGTAGCGCCAGGTTTTGTCGAGACTGAATGGCAAAAAGAGAAACCGCAGCAGATACGGGAGAATATCTGTCGCAAGACTGCACTCCACCGCTTTGCCTCCATCGACGAGATAGTGTCAGCCTTCGCATTCTGTCTTGACAACAGCTATGTCAATGGCTCGGTTTTAGAGATAACAGGAGGGTATTCGTACAGGTAGGAACATCCCTGTACGAAGAGAAATTCAAGATATGTCAACTATATAATAATGAACATGGGAAACATTATTGACCAGGAAGCCTTGAGGAGGAAGTTCAACCCCGAGGGGTCTGTGCTACGCAGGCAGCAGCACCGTATGTTGGAGATACTCCTTGAGGTGGACAGAATATGCAAGAAACACAATATCCGCTACTGGCTGAGCAGCGGAACACTCATTGGTGCCGTGCGCCACAAGGGCTTCATACCCTGGGATGATGACCTCGATATAGAGATGCTGCTGCCCGACTATGAGCGCCTGATGAGGGTATTGCCCGACGAGCTGCCGTCAACCATGGCCCTGCAGTCACAGGACACCGACCCCAACTATTTCTTCTTCTACGCAAAGGTGCGCGACCGCCGCTCGCACCTTGAGGAGGGCAACCGCTATGACCGCGTATGGAAGGAGCAGGGCATATACATCGACATATTCCCGTTCTACAAGCAGCCATTGTGGATTCACATGCTCTCGGAGAAATTGCAGGGACACGTATACAAGATAATGAACCGCATGGGAGACAGCAACCGTGAGATGTGGAAGGTAAGGGCCATCACCCGCTTCAACCGCTACGTCAGCTACCCCGTCCTACGCCTTCTTTGCCGAATGTCTAAGGCACGCGAGACCTACGGGCTTGGAATACCGTATCATGATCCACGACACATGGAAGACACATTCCCATTGACAACAACAGAGTTTGAGGGGCATCAGATGCCTATCCCCGGCAACGTCCATGCTGCTCTCACCCTGAAGTATGGCGATTACATGAGGATGCCGGACATCGACAAGATTATGCCGCATGTCGGCAAGCTGGAGATTTATGAATAGCAGGCATGCTGTTTGACTGCTGCACGAAATTAGCCTCACCCCCGAACTTTGCCAAAGGCGAAGGACGGGGGTGAGGCTTTATTTGTGGCGTGTGGTTCTGTTATCTTGTCAGACTGAACTTTATGCTCAGACCAAAGTCCTGAGTTGTTGTCGGATAGCTGCTGCTGCTCAGAAGCGGCGTGTTGGTCTGACGGTCATAGTAGAAACTCATGGTGAGCAGCCTGCTGACGGTATAGTCGGCAGAGAAACTCAGCTTGAAGGCGTTGTTGCCGTTGCTTGCCGAGCTGGTCAGTGAGGCTATGTCCCTGACGATGGTAGCCTGCTTGCGAAGGCTGAGGTCGAGCCGCAGGTTCAAGTCATGGTTCACTCCTCCCTTTGCGTTCTTTGCTGTTGACTTGTTATCAGCGTTGTCTTTCTTTCCCGCACCTCCTTTCACAGCCCTATGGTTGCGTGCGCCGAAGAGTTGGAAGTTGTTGATCTTGTATCCGGCCCCGAACACCCAGTCATGTGATGTGGCCTCGTTTATCTGTACGCTCGTCATTGACAGCGACAGCACCCTTGTAGTGCGGTATTCAAGCTTGCAGGTGAGGTTGTTGTGCAACGTGACATCAACACCGAGCAGTGGCGAGAACGCCTCGTTGATGCTCACTGTGGAGACATTGAACATGGACGACGGTACGGGGGAACCCGTGGTGGCATCGGTGACGAAGCCGACTGTCTCGCCCATCACCTCCATGAATGTGGAGTATGTGCTGTAGGAGCCTATTGCGAAGATGCTCTTGTATGCGTGGTTGAGGTTCACGCTCTTGAAGATATCGCTGAACCAAGGCAACTTGCTAAGACCACTGTAGCGTATGGTCCAGTTGGGCAGCAACCGTGACAGAGCGGGGAATATGTCGAGCGAGCTTCCACCCATGCTGGTGTAGGCAGAGAGGAATGCCGGAATCATCACATCACTGCTGTACTTGCTTACTCCTCCGTTTGCCGGGTCAAAGGTCTGTCCTGCCAGAGTGGTGCCCGAGGGGTAGGTGAGGCCAGAGTAGCGTGCCTCCACTCTCTGGCGGAACGACTCCAAGGAGTTGCAGAAGGTCTCGAAAGACTTCGAGTGGTAGCCGTTGTTGGCATCGCCAACACCTTCGAAGGCGCTCTTCAGCGAGAGTGTGGTCATGGTGAGTGTTCCGCTCTCGGTTGTGGGGTTGCCCTGATACATATACTGTATGCTGCGTGCCTTGGTGCGTGTGCGCGAGGCATTGAGGTCAATCTTAAGGTTCTTCACCGGCTCAAGGGTCATCTTGATTTGCAGGTCCTCGGTAGAGCTGGTGGTGGCTGGCGTTGCCACAGAGTCGTTCATGAGCAGCCAGTTGTTTTCCCGTGCCTTTTCTATGTAGGAGTCACCCGTTAGTCCAAACGCAAAGTCGAGGCCTGGCGACATCACTCCCGTGCCTTTGGTCTGTCCGAAGGCGTCTCCGATGTTGGGCATGAAGCCTGGCAGCGTCATGGCATATTGGTTGCGGTAGGAGATGCCTACTGAGCGCACCATCATAAGTACGCGTGCCATGGCTTGTGCGGTCTTGTACCATCCCTTGTTCTCAAGAGGCTCCTTGGGGGTGACGGAGATTTTCACTGACAGGGCGGAGTCTACCTTATTGGTAATGACAATCTTGTTGGCGTCAGTCTTCTTGTATTTCAGTTCGAAAGTCTTGCCGTCCTCAGTCTTGGCTGTGACGATGAGTCGCTTGGTGTTCTTGCCGTGCTGCACGGTGATGGTGGTGTCGGGCATTAGCTTTACCTCCTTCTCGTAGGTTTTCTTGTTCTTAGGCAGCTGGTCTTTCTGCTTCTGTGCCTTCTTGTCCGCTTTCTTGTCGGCCTTGTCCTTGGCGTCCTCTGCGCCGTTGCCCTCACCGCCTTCGGCCTTTGCCTTTGCCTCCTGCGCCTTCTTCCTCTTCTCTGCTTCCTTGGCCTTTGCCTTGTCTTGCCTGCGCTTGTTCAGTTCGTTGCGTGAGGGTTCCTTGTTGAACTTATCGTTGGTAGCCTTAAGGAATGGCACCATGTTGTAGAGTTTCTCAAGGTTGAGTGTGGAGTTTATGTTCAGGTTGCGGTTGTTGCTGATGGTATTGCCGAGTGAGGTTCCGTCCTCAAGGTCGGTGCCTCTAACCCACTGGTATGTGGCGTTGTAGGACATGTCGGCGTTCACCCAGCTGAATATGGGCAGGAGGTTGAGCGGCAGCTGGTAGGATGCCTGGAAGGACTGGTTGTAGTTGAGTGGCTTACCGAAGTGGCGTAGGCTGGTCTTAACAGAGTCTTTCCATGCCTGATACCTATCGGGATAGAGGTCCTTGTTTATGGGGGTGTATGGCTCCTCTATCTCTGCGTGTGTTGCGCTCTGGAAGTTGGCGTGAAGGTTCTTCGTGAGGTCCCATCTTATGTTGAAATCCCTGTTCCAAAGGAACTGCTCGCTGAAGGTAAGCGGCAGCTGGTTGCCCTCTGTAGACTCCATGTCCCTTTCCTGGAGCTCGTAGTAGCTGCGTGTTATATCGGTGTTGAAGCCTATGGTCTGCGGCAGCCAGTTAAGTCCGAACTTCTTTAGTATGTCGTACCACTTGCTCTTCGACTTTATTTTCTTGAAAGGCTCCCATGCCTTGTATACTGGTGTCCAGGCATAGTTCATGGAGCCTCGCCAGTTGTCCTCATTCTCATATACGGTGGTCTCGCCCGTTGTGTGGTTGTGGGAGTGGCTGTATGAGAATGAGAAGTTGGCTGGGTCGTAGGGCATGGGGTGCCGTTTGTTTTGTATGCCCACACGCACGTTGGATAGCGAGAAGTTGGTCTGTGTGGTCTTAGTGACGGCGATGCTCTCTATGGAGTCTCGCTCCTGTTTTGAGCCTGCCGACTCTAAGGCGTCATCGAGAAGCATGTCGCTGTCGAGAGGGTTGTATTTTGGTGAAATCTTCTCCTTTGTAACGGAATAGTAGAGAGGTACCGACACCTTGGCCTTGTCAGGGAAGAATTTCCCGAGGTCAAAGTTGGTGGTGATGGTGTAGTTGCCGGTGTCGTCGGTGGTGCGTTCGGCTACACCCTGCTCCAGTCCGCCAAAGCCCTGTGAGACGTAGCGTCCCTGCACGTTTACGGAACCGAAATCGGAGAGCTGCATGTTGAGGTTGCCCTGTGCTGCCCATCCTCCTGAGTTCTCGTACTCCTTAAGCCTTAGCTCGTTAATCCATACCTCTCCGCTCTTGTTCTGCGATGCGAGGTTCCTTACACCTATGACAACGGTCTTCACCTCGCCAAGAGTAGGGTTACCCATGATGGTTACCTTGTTCTTTGGCTGCGAGGCATCGTATGCGCTGTAGGCCCTGTTGTAGGATGCCAGACCGTTGGCCTTGGCCTGGTTGCGCTCTTTCTTTAGTTTCGTGAACACGGTGAGGGGTATGTCTACCATGTTCTCCTGCGGCCACACGGCCTCGCAGTCTGCCAGCAGGTATTTGTCGTACAGGCGTCCTCCAGGCGTTAGCTTTAGTGGTACCTCATACTCGTAGTAGTTGCTCTTATAGTCGCTGCCGAGCCTTACGAAGAGTGCCAGCTGGTCATCGCCAAGATTGGTGACGTCGTTCTCCAGTGCGTTGGCATGCACGTACATCTGCATGCGGCGGTACTGTCGCAGGTCAAGTGTGGTGTTCTTGTATATGCACTTGGCCTCTCCAGGCGACATGCCGGTGAGAGTCATGGACAACGACTGCTCGTTGGCTTCTGTGAGCTGTGGCTGTGTGGGGTCCTGGTCACGTCTGATGCCTGGAGGCAACACGTAGTTGACGGGAGTCTTGTCGTTGTTTTCCTCAATGTTGACGGCTGCTGTGGATATTGTTCCGCTGCCAGCTACGGAGTTGTCAAGTGTCTGCTCGTATATTCTCCACTCTCCCCTTACTAGATCGAGGCTTCCGAACCTCATTACCACTGGATGGGCAAAGCCCGTAAGGAACATGCGCATGAAGCGTATGCTCGTAAAGTCGTTGATGGAGCCTACCTTCTGCTGGTACTCCCTGAGTGGTATGCGGAACTGGTACCATGTGGCGGTACCCTTCTCGCCGTTGCGCAGTGTCGATGTGTATACCCGTTTGTCAACAATATGGTTTTGTCCCACCACCATGTCTTGCGGTCGTATGCTCACATGGTACTGGAAGTATTTCTCATACTCGTTGAGCGTATAGTCCTGGTTTATGTCCTCTACGTCGGGAGTGGTCTTGTATGACGTGTCGTAGTTCTCTGTGCGGTTGTCGGAGTCTGGGGAGTTGCCCTGCGGGTTGTTTATATACTTGTACCTTCTGAGAATGGAAGCCTGCATCTGGTCGTAGTCGCTTCCGCGGAAGTAGTGGTAGTTGTCGTTGGCCGGATCGTTGTATATGGAGTCCCATACGGCAGCGTTCACCTTTCCCTGTATGTCGGTGAGGAATTGCTGGTATGCCTGGAATGCCCGCTCCTCGTCGTCGTTGAGCCCGTTGAAGCCTACGTCCTGCAACGCCCTGCTGCCCTTGGTAGTGGCAAAGGCGTAGGTGACAGTCGATTGCGTGGGTATCTTTCCCCACTGTGTGGTGATGAAGCTCTGTGAGCCGTCAACGGGCATGCCGCTCTCGTAGAATTTCTTTCCGTCACGCAGGATGTCCTCTGACACCTCGCCGAGGTTAATGTAGAAGTCGCCACCATATTCGGCGGCATTAGGCTGCTCGTTGGTGTAGATGAAGGGGTCCATGAGCCAGAACTCCAGATACTCGATGTTTGCTGTCTCGAAATCATTGGTGTCCAGTCGCCTCATCATTCCTCCCCAGTGTGTGGTGGGGTTGAGTAGAGAGCCGTCTGTGGCCACGTCGGTGCAGAAGTTGTATGGTCCTCGCTCGTTGGGGTAGTATGCGATGTTCAGTATTGGCAGCGTGGCTGTAGCTCCGCTGTAGCTGCTCTGGTCGCGGTTGGGGTATAGCTCGCGTACGTAAATCTCGCGTACATAGTGGTTCGACAGCTGGTCAAGATCACTCTTGATATGGCTGGGCGTGAGCGATGATGAGCGGCGTGTGAACAACGGGTCGATGTTGTACCATGCCATCTGCGAGCGGCGATAACCGCTCGTAAGTCCTGTCTTGTCACCGTATTCGGGGAACATTGTAGGTACGCTCGACAATATCCACGAGGTAGGGGTAGACACGTCTATCTTGGTGGTGTTGTTCTCGAAATCGTCGATGTACGATGCATTGTCCTGCGTACCTTTGCTCTGGCCTGCAAACAACTTGGCAAACTCACCAGTAAACGATATTGTTGACGGCACGGTGAGGTGCAGGCCCGGCAGCTTGTCGAGCATGTTTGTGAGCCACTGGCTCTCGACCTTCCAGTTGATGTTGAGGCCCAGCATGGTATTGTTCAGTGGCTCGTTGCCCATGGCCACCTTGGTGGTGAGGGGCTGCTCAGAGAGATGCTGGAATGTTCCTGAGAGCTGGAAATTCTTGGAGAAGTCATACTCCCAGTTGAGTCCATACATGGTCTTCCGCTCCTGTGCGTAGTCGGTCTGGCTCTCCAAGGAGACGTTTACGGCCGTACCGGCATCTATGATGCTTTGGTTGATGATTTTCACTTCGCCGGCGTTGTAGTCCACGGTATAGTCAGAACCTTCGGTAAGGGTCACGCCTCCTGCCGTCACCACTACCGAGCCTTGCGGCACGTTTGCGGCACCGAGAGAGATGACGTTGTCGGCCGAGCCCTTGAACTGTCCCATGAGTACGAACTTGTTCTTCTCGGCAATCTGCTTTGCTATGGTCTTCGTGGAGTCGTACAGCTCGGTGAAGGCATATCCGTCGGCCTTTTGTCCCGACACGCCTTTTGACACAAGATAATTGCGCAGGTAGCTGCCAAACGGCTCCGCAGCGGGGAAGAACACACGGCCGTTAGACACTGTGTAGCCCTCCACATAGTCGAAATAACCGTTGGAGTGTGCCTTGTTGTTGTTGTCAAGCCTGTCGGCGCCCAGCACCTTGATGAGCGTCTGGTCCTTGACTTGTGTCTCGGGTATATATGTGATGTATACTCCCGTGGTGTCGCTCTGATACTTGACGTCGAGTCTGAACTTGTCCTTCTCCACCGTTGACGCAAGTGCGTAGACATTCTTCATCATAAGGTCCCAGTTGCCTTGCTGCGGACTGTTACCTGTGTTCTTGAGCGACTTTACGAACAGGGCCTGACTGACGTCAGTGATGTCGGAGGCGAACTCGCCCACCTGATAGGTCACTCCGCCATAAGTATACTCGTATGCCACGGCGAGCACCTGGTCGGTGTTGAGCGTTGTCTTAAGCGATACGTAGCCCAGTGCGCTGTTGACAGTATATTCCGACGAGCTGAGCAGGCGGGCACTCTGCAGCTTCTCGTAGTCGCTGCCGCCCACAAATCCTCCGATGGCGTCAAGTACGGAACTTGTCTGGTCGATGTTTCTTGCTGCGACATACTGTCCTACCATCTGCGCATACTCAGTATTGGCACCGTTGGCAGGAACGGTTGTTCCAGTCGGTTGCCACAGAGAGTTTGATATGTGTGAGTTTTCGCCAAGGTCGGTCAGGGCTATGATGTTTCTGGTGTTTGCCGTAGAGCCCGTCTTGTTGGTAACCCATATCTCAACACGGTTGACGGTTATGCCCGTAGTGAGGTTGGGCAGTGACTTCATGGCGTCGTCATACTTGTCGCGGAAGTAGTGGGAGAGGAAGAAGTGACGGTTCTCCTCGTAGTCGGCAACGTTTATCTCGAATGGTGTCAGCTGTACGCCTCCCTTCGTGGAGACACTCTTCGACGATGCTTTCTTCTGCGATACCACCGTCTGCAGCTTCAGCTTACCGAACTGCATGTCAGTCCTGATGCCGAAGAGTGAGCTGGCACCAGTGATAAGCGAGGAGTTGCTGGGGAATGACACGTTGCCGGCCTCGACGAGCTTAATGATTTCGTCCTCCTTTCCATCGTATTTCAGCTTCATGTTTTGGGTGTCGAAGTCGAAGGTGGCATCGGTGTTATAGTTGAGGTTCATGTTCACCTTGTCACCCACCTTGCCGTTGACGTTGAGGTTTATCTTCTCGTCGAAGTCTATGGTTGTGGTCTTGCGGTTGCGTATGGGGAGCGACGGGTTGTCGATGTTCTTCATGGTTGCGCCAAACTTCAGCTCTGCCGTTCCCTGCGTTTTTATGCGCACGCCACCCGGACCGAATATCTTCTCTGCTGGTCCAAGGTCGAAGTGCATGTCGGAGAAGTCGAACTTCTCTTTACCCTTGGCTTTGTATATCTCGTCGTTCTTCCCACGGAAGAAGGCATAGCGTTCTTGTCTTTCGGTCCATTCGGCATACTCCTCGGGAGTCATCATTATGGGTGCGTCGACCCATGTGCCAGCCACTTTTGTGCCTACTACATAGCGGTCGAGGGTGTCATTGTACTCAATGTCCCATTTCATGTTCTCTGGCCGTTGAAGGTCTATGACGCTGTTCTCCAGGTCGCTGAGGGTCATCGGCGTTATGCGCTGTATTCTCCATCGTGGATGCAGCAGGGAGTCTGGTATGGTGTCCTCGGCTATTTCCAGCTTAGGCATCTTGGGTCTGGCATTGTTGTTGTCCTGAGGCAGTTTGGTGTTGGCGACCGTTGGCTGTGCCGTGCGTCTGCGAGGTATGACATTCTGGAAAAGAGTCACGCCAAGAGCATAGCTGACTGTCAGTACGGCCAGCAACACCATTGTCGTAAACTTTTTCCTTATCCTCATAGTAACCGTTTTTTTTATTTAAGTTTCTGAAGTACTCAATGTGCTTGGGTGTTAATCCCTTAGTTTTGAGCATAGGAACTCCTCAAACTCCTCATCCCCCTCAAACTCCTCAAACTCCTCAAACTCCTCAAACTCCTCATCCCCCTCAAACCTCTCGAACTCCTCGAACTCCTCAAACCTTGTTTTATTTTATCCTCTTCAACGCCTCCTTGACAACAGTCTCCACAGCCATTGTCGGGTTTTCGGTGAGTATCTGTTGCACAACTTTGCTGCTTGGGGCAGGGGAGAAGCCAAGCATTGTAAGCGCACCGACGGCCTCGTCCCTGACACCCATGTCGAACGTTGGTGCCGTAGTAGTGCCTCCTGCATGCAGCTTGTCGGCAATGCCCTCGGCGACAATCTTGTCCTTCAGGTCAACGATGACGCGTTGCGCGGTCTTCAGTCCTATTCCTTTGATGCTCTTTATCAGCCTCTCGTCGGCATTGGCAATGGCATTGCACAGCTCGGCAGGCGACAGGCTCGACAGCATCATCCGTGCCGTGTTGCCTCCTACGCCGCTCACGCTTATGAGAAGCCGGTAGAGGTCGCGCTCCTGTTTGGTGGCAAAGCCGAAGAGAGTGAACGAGTCATCACGCCCGCCTGTCACAAGAGCCTCATGAACATACAGCTTCACATCCTTCTTGCCCTGTATGCACGTATATGTATTAAGCGAGATGTTTAGGGCATAGCCAACTCCCGCTGCCTCGACAACAGCCATGGCGGGCGTCAGCTCTGTCAGCTCACCCCGTATGTATTCTATCATATTACAATATATTTAAGTATATATACTCTTTTCTAATAACGCTATCTCTCCCTTGATTATTGCATCAGGGATGAAAGAAATGCCGCAGATTCAACTGGTAAGTGCACATTTGCGAAATATTTTTCGTAAAAGCATATTCTTGGAGTTGAGAAGTTGCGCCATTTCTTGACTTTATTGGTGGAAGGGGCTTGGGGACATTGACCCTATTCTGCGGGTCAATGTCCCCAAACCCCGTGCCAGCAGTACTGCCCCATGACCCTGTAATCACGCGCTGTAAGCGCAAAAACGTATAACCCAGGGTAAATGTAGCGTAGCGAAGTGACACCCTGGGTTATCCACGCATTTATCTATAGCTCTCCTAATTTGCTCCAGCCCTTCAAGGGTTGGAATCTTCAATTACTCGCAAGGCTCGTAGGCAAAGTCGTTGACGGTGCCAGTTTCGGAAGAGAAGCTGATGCCTACCTTGTATATCTTGCGTTTGTCGGCGGCGTAGGGCTGGGCGTAGCCCTTGTCGTCTATCTGTTTCAAGGCAACTTCCGCCGTGGAGTTGAGCTTGAACTCGAAGATATAGACATAGTCGGGACATTCCAACACGCAGTCTATCCTGCCCTGGCTCGTCTCCTTCTCAACGTAGGTGTTGTATTTGCCGAGCAACTGGAGGATGAGGTAGAAGGTGTATTGGAAATGACGCTCACACTCCCTCGCGTCCTGCTTGCGCTGGAAGCGGTAGGAGATGTTGGCGAGGAAACCCGTCAGCTGGAGCTTGAACTTCTCAAGGTCGCCACTGCGCAAGGCACGGGTGACGTCAACAAGCCACGAGTTGGAATAGTTCTCGTCGCTGAAATAGTCAGACGCAAGCAGTGCTACCATACCACTGCGCACTTCCTCGTTTGGGAAGTCGAGACGATAGACATCGAATGTCGGGTCATAGCCCTTTATGGTCAGATAGCCGCTCTGATAGATCATGGGTAGCGGCTTTTGCTTTGTCGCCTTGTAATCTACAAATTCAGCGGCAGGGTATTCCTTGCCAGCCAGCTCGTTGATGTTCTCGTTGTTGTCTGCCAAAAGGCGCATGAGGTATGTCGGGGTGCCTGTGGAGAACCAATAGTTCTGAAAGTCGTTAGAGTCGAGGCAGTTTAGTATGCTGAACGGATTGAAGATGTCCTTCAGTTGTTTGCTGAAGTGATAACCGTCATATTTCCGCTTCAGCTTTGCTATGGTTTCTTCCTCTGTCATGCCGTTTGCCTCACCAAGTTCCTTTATCTGATCCTTGAATACAGACAACAGTTCTTCCTTGGAAATGCCGCAAAGCGCATCAAATCTGGAGTCGCTGCTGATATCCTTCGGCTGGTTGAAGCCGCTGAACACGCTGACCTGCGAGAACTTGGTCACTCCTGTGAGCAGCACAAACTGCAGATGCTTGTCGGTGAGCTTGAATACACTATAGAATCCCTTGAGTATTTCGCGGTTATAGTCCTCAAGGGTCTGAATGTCTCCAGCCACTACAGGCGAAGGCAAGCCGGTATTCATCACGTCGAGCAGAGGCTTGTCGTATTCGTCGATAAGTACCACGACACGTCTGCCTGTCTTCTCGTGGGCTTTCTTGAAAACGTATGCCAAACGGTCGCCATAGGTGTTGGCGAGGGGATTCTTGCCATATATCTCTTCTTGCATGGCGACGAAGGTCTCAACGGTTTTCTTGAGCTCCATCGGCGAGGTGAAGTTCTTTCCGTTGAAGTCAATATGGAACACAGGATATTCCTTCCACTCCTTCTCTAACGAGTCGATGGCAAGTCCGCGGAACAGTTCCCTGCGTCCGAGGAAATAGTTCTCGAGCGTGGAGACGAGCAGGCTCTTGCCGAAGCGGCGAGGACGGCTGAGGAAATAAATAGTACCCTTGCTGACAAGCTCATAAATCAATGCCGTCTTGTCAACATAAACGTAACCGTCTTCACGTATTCTATCAAAGCTCTGTATTCCTATAGGGTACTTCATAATAAGGCATTTTTGATGTTTGCCGCAAAGATACGTTTTTTATTTATTTCTTCAAAGGAACACGCATATTTTATTTCTTCAAATTAACATATTAATATAAAATAATTGGAGAAATCTATAGGAATCAAGGCTGTACGTCTGAGTAGCTGCAATTGCCATGGTTGTGGGTCAGAGGGAAAGTACATTGACCCGCTGAATAGAGTCAATGTACTTGTCCCTTGCCCCCTTGTTTATAAGCCCAGCAGATGCATTGCCAGCAATGTTCCGTTCCACGCCAGCAGCCATATGGTGATGAGGATTGTCAACATTCTCATGGCCGTCTGCCAATGGCCGTGCAGGCGTGCCAGCAGGAATCCCATGGCGATGGGGACGATGACGGCCCAGTGGCTTGCCATGATGTAGACTTCAGTGAGGGCAAAGCCAAGAACCATGTGCATGGTCATGTCGACGGCAAACCACGACAGGACGAGACGGAAGAACGCTGACGGCCAGCCGCATACGCAACCGGCAAGAAACAATATTACGAGCACCGCCTCGACGGCATAGCTGTACCACGACCTGTAGCTCACAATCACGGGGCGCGTCATGTTGGTGTCCTGAAGCAGATAGTCGCGGTGAAACTGGAACGACTCGCCAAAAAGGTTCTCAACGACAGTTGCAGTGCGTGATGTCTTGGTGTCTATCCATTCCAGCACGCTGTTGTCCGTGTCGTTGAATGAGCGGCGGTGTTTCATCCATTCCTGATGAGCTATGAATTTCTTGGCAAACTTCTTGTCCTTCTTCATCCTCTTCTCGATGTTTCTTGTCTGTATCTCGTTGTCGGGCTTTACCATGTTCTCGTACTGTGCCCAGTAGCATCCTCCCATGATGGCGAGCGGCAGCCCCACGGCAACGGCTATATGGCGTGGCCTCCAGAACGCCCTGCCGTTGGTCCACCATGCTGCCAGCCATATCTTGGCACCATTGGTCAGTGTCACGCCTGCTGTTGCCGTTGCCAGCAATGCCGTCAGCCAGGCAGGCATCTTCCTGCCTTCCTGCATCCTGCTTCCTGCAATATACAGGGTGAGCGAAAGAAGAAACAGCGACAGGGCAAAATGGTCGGGGGTGGCGCTGGCGGCCATGATATGTCCAAAGGAGAAGAAAAGCACGGACAGCAGCAGGGAGTCTGCCCGTCCAAGTCCTATCAGGCGGTTGGCTATGCGATAGGTGAACAGGAATGTGTAGGTGCTGCACAGGGTGTAGAGCACTGCCATGATGAAGATGGCGCAGTTGCAGCCTGTGATGTCCATGAGCCACCCGTTGAGCATGGCGAGAGGGTAGAGTAGCAGCGTCAGAAGAGGATGACGGGACAGGGTGTAGTATATCTTCCAGCGCGACAATGTGATGTACATGTATGGATCGTAGCCTGAGAGCGTGAAATGGTCGTGGAAGATGGTCCAGAACCCGAGGTTGCCTCCACGGGTGAACAGCTCGTACTTGTAGGCTATCATCAGGCCGTTGACAACCAGCAGAATTGTCATTCCGACAACGAGCGCAGGTATTTCACTTTTTCTTATCTTGAATATATCCATAGAACGGTGAATGATGAGAAAATCGGCACAAAGATAGGAAAATAAAGCCTTACTGCCAAATATCCTTAGTGGGAATATCTATGTTGAGATGTCAGTTTGACGTATTTAGGTAGAGCAGATTATTATATGATGTGAGCTACGGATATATATGGATAGCGCAACGCATATGTTTGCATGGGCAGTAAGGTTAATAACTAGGGTGTCCAGTTAGATGTTCCGAAAA
>SAMEA3663036__coassemble_480_pt1 | contig 18753 bp, 12 predicted proteins | sample SAMEA3663036__metabat2_high_PE_031 | metagenome-assembled genome bin SAMEA3663036 (sample SAMEA3663036) | pig gut metagenome | biome: pig gut; feature: pig-associated habitat; material: faeces | place: France | collected 2012
TTTACGGGAATAGCTCAGTTGGTAGAGCATCGGTCTCCAAAACCGAGGGTCGTGGGTTCGAGTCCTCCTTCCCGTGCTAAATAAAAGATAATATGTTTAAGAAGATTGTAAATTATTGCAAGGCTTGTTACGACGAACTTGCGCATAAAACTACTTGGCCGACTATGAAGGCTCTGACGCACAGTGCAGTGGTTGTATTATCTGCTTCCCTTGTCATTGCATTGGTCGTTTTTGCTATGGACAGTCTGTTTAGGTTAATAATGAGTACGATCTATCCAAGTTAATTTCAAGGAAAATGGCAGAAACAAAAAAGAATTGGTATGTTCTTCGTGCTGTGAGTGGTAAGGAGGCTAAGGTGAAAGAATACATCGAGGCTGAGATCAAACACAACGATTTACTCCAAAAACATGTTTCCCAGGTATTGATACCTATGGAGAAGCATGCTTCTTTGCGTAATGGAAAACGTGTCGAGAAAGAGAAAATTTCTCTTCCTGGATATGTGTTCGTTGAGGCGACTCTCGTTGGTGATGTTGCTCATACGCTAAGGTTTATGCCTAATGTTTTAGGTTTCCTTGGAGGTTTGGATAATCCTTCTCCTGTTCCTCAGACAGACATTAACCGTATGCTTGGTGCTGCCGAGGAGACTGAACTGGCGAATACAGTTGATGTTCCCTACTTGGTTAACGAGACGGTAAAAGTTACGGATGGTCCATTCAGTGGTTTCGAAGGTGTCATTGAAGAGGTGAACACTGAGAAGCGTAAACTGAAAGTAATGGTCAAGATTTTCGGAAGAAAGACTCCTTTGGAGTTGGGTTTTATGCAAGTTGAAAAAGAGGCTTGATTAGTAGTTACGTGCTATCAGGAATCTTTTTATAAATTCATATTTTAATATTAACAAAGAAAATGGCTAAAGAAGTTGCTGGATTAATCAAATTGCAGATTAAAGGTGGCGCTGCGAATCCTTCACCTCCCGTTGGACCTGCTCTTGGTTCTAAGGGTATAAACATTATGGGATTCTGCAAGGAGTTCAACGCCCGCACCCAGGATAAGGCAGGAAAGATACTTCCTGTTGTTATCACATACTACACCGACAAGTCATTCAGCTTCGTTATCAAGACTCCTCCTGCAGCTGTACAGCTGAAAGAGGTTGCCAAGGTTAAGAGCGGTTCTGCTCAGCCTAACCGTCAGAAGGTTGGTACTGTTACCTGGGAACAGGTAAGGACTATCGCCGAGGACAAGATGGCCGACCTCAACTGCTTCACCATCGAAAGCGCGATGAAGCTTATAGCCGGTACTGCTCGTAGCATGGGTATCACTGTTAGTGGGGACTTCCCTGGTAAATAAATCAATAAACTTCAATTAAGAAAATGAGTAAACTGACAAAAAATCAAAAATCAGTAGCTGACAAGGTTGAAGCAGGGAAGGCATACGCATTGAAAGAGGCCATCGATTTGGTGAAGGAAATTACTACCACCAAGTTCGTTGCTTCTGTAGATGTCGATGTTCGTCTTGGTGTAGACCCACGTAAGGCTAACCAGATGGTTCGCGGTGTCGTTTCACTGCCCAACGGAACTGGTAAGGTTACACGTGTGCTTGCACTTTGTACTCCCGACCAGGAAGCTGCTGCCAAAGAGGCAGGTGCCGACTATGTTGGTCTCGACGAGTATGTTGAGAAAATCAAGGGCGGCTGGACAGATGTTGACGTTATCATCACGATGCCTTCTTGCATGGGTAAGATTGGACCTCTCGGACGTGTCCTCGGTCCTCGTGGCTTGATGCCAAACCCAAAGAGCGGTACTGTGACAATGGATGTCGCAAAGGCTGTTAAGGAAGTAAAGCAGGGTAAGATTGACTTCAAAGTTGACAAGACTGGTATTATTCATACTTCCATCGGTAAGATCAACATGACTTCTGATCAGCTCTACGGAAATGCCAAGGAGTTCATCCAGACTGTCATCAAGTTGAAGCCTGCTGCTGCTAAAGGTACATACCTCAAGAGTATCTTTATTTCGAGCACTATGAGTAAGGGTGTCAAGATTGATCCTAAATCAGTTGAATAACTCTAAAAGTTTTGTACAATGAAGAAAGAAGTAAAAGATACTATAATCGTTGAACTGGGTAAGAAACTTCAGGAATTTCCTCACTTCTACCTCGTTGACGTATCGGGTCTGAATGCCGAGGCAACAAGCAATCTCCGCCGCGAGTGTTTCAAGAGCGAGATAAAGATGGTTGTTGTCAAGAACAAGCTCCTTCACAAGGCTTTTGAGGCTTCAGAGATAGATTTTGAACCAATGTATGGCTCACTCAAGGGTAGCACCGCTGTTTTGTTCACACAGACAGCTAATGTACCTGCTAAGTTGCTTAAGAAGTATGCCGATGCTGGTATACCTGCTCTTAAGGCCGCTTATGCTGAGGAGTGCCTTTATGTCGGTGCCGACAAGCTCTCAGAACTTGTTGCACTAAAGAGCAAGAACGAGGTTATTGCAGATATCGTTGCTCTGTTGCAGAGCCCTGCAAAGAACGTTGTCTCTGCTCTTCAGTCAGGCGCAAACACCATTCATGGTGTGCTCAAGACTTTAGGCGAGCGTCCTGAGTAAACAAATGATAAGCCAACAGGCTTTGAATTTATTAAGGTCAAAAGAATAACAATTAAGAACAAATTAAAATTTTTAGAATAAAATGGCAGACATTAAAGCTATTGCTGAGGAGTTGGTAAACCTCACAGTAAAGGAAGTAAATGAGTTGGCAACAGTCCTGAAGGACGAGTATGGTATTGAGCCTGCTGCTGCAGCTGTTGCTGTAGCTGCTGGTCCTGCTGCTGGTGCAGCAGCTGCAGCAGAGGAGAAGACATCTTTCGATGTTGTTCTCGCAGAGATCGGTTCAGCTAAGCTCCAGGTTGTAAAGGCCGTTAAGGAGGCTTGTGGTCTTGGTCTTAAGGAGGCTAAGGATCTCGTTGATGGTGCTCCTGCTACTATCAAAGAGGGTCTTTCTAAGGACGAGGCTGAGAACCTTAAGAAGACCATCGAGGCCGCTGGTGCCAAGGTTGAGCTTAAGTAAGCTTCATATTTTCATAGAATATTGGTTAGGATTTGCCCAGTCGGTGAGTCCTAACCTTTTCTTTTCTAAAGACGAGCCTAAGGGTAGTCGTCTTTTTATGGGCTATTAGTCCTTACGTGTCTCCTCATATAGACCAATTTAATTATTTATGGCTACAAAGATTATTGATAACAGAGTAAATTTTGCCAGCGTTCATAATCCGTATCCTTATCCGGATTTCCTCGATGTGCAGTTGAAGTCTTTCCAGGACTTCCTTCAGTTGGATACTCCACCCGAAGAACGCAAGAATGACGGACTGTATAAGGTGTTCTCTGAGAACTTCCCTATTACTGATACCCGCAATAATTTCGTTCTTGAGTTCCTCGACTACTATATTGACCCTCCACGCTACACCATTGACGAGTGTCTGGAGAGAGGTCTTACATATAGTGTTCCCTTGAAGGCGAAGATGAAGCTTTACTGCACCGACCCCGACCATGAGGATTTCGGTACGGTAATTCAGGATGTGTTCCTCGGAACTATCCCTTACATGACCCAAAATGGTACCTTTGTCATTAATGGTGCTGAACGTGTTGTTGTAGCACAGCTGCACCGCTCACCCGGCGTGTTCTTCGGTCAGGGTGTGCATGCAAATGGTACTGTGCTTTATAGCGCTCGTATCATTCCTTTCAAGGGCTCTTGGATAGAGTTTGCTACTGACATCAATAATGTCATGTATGCTTATATCGACCGTAAGAAGAAGTTGCCTGTTACGACTCTTCTACGTGCCATCGGTTTTGAGAGTGACAAGGATATACTCCGAATATTCGACCTTGCCGAGGAGGTAAAGGTAAACAAGAAGAACCTTAAGGATGCTATTGGCAAAAAACTTGCCGCACGTGTGCTCAAGAGCTGGAATGAGGACTTCGTAGATGAGGATACTGGCGAGGTTGTTTCCATCGAGCGTAACGAAGTAATAATGGATCGTGAGACCGAGATAACTGAGGAGAATGTAGCTGAAATCCTTGAGAGCGGTGCATCGACCATACTTCTGCATAAGGATGTTGAGGCTGCCAACAAGTTCACCATCATCTTCAACACTCTCGCCAAAGACCCGAGCAACTCAGAGAAAGAGGCTGTAACATATATCTACCGCCAGCTCCGCAATGCTGACCCTGCCGATGAGGCAAGTGCCAGAGAGGTGTTCCAGAACCTGTTCTTCTCAGACAAGCGTTACGACCTTGGTGAAGTGGGCCGCTATCGTATCAACAAGAAGCTGGGCCTCGATACCGACATGGATGTACGTGTGTTGACTCGTGATGATATTATCGAGATTATCAAGTACCTTATCCAGCTGGTTAACTCCAATGCTACTGTTGACGATATTGACCACCTGTCCAACCGCCGCGTACGCACTGTTGGTGAGCAGTTGGCAAACCAGTTCTCTGTAGGTCTGGCACGTATGAGCCGCACCATCCGCGAGCGTATGAACGTCCGTGATAATGAGGTGTTTACACCAACAGAGCTGATCAACGCAAAAACTATTTCAAGCGTCATCAATACGTTCTTCGGAACCAATCCGCTTTCCCAGTTTATGGACCAGACCAACCCGCTTGCCGAGGTTACTCACAAGCGCCGTCTCTCCGCACTGGGTCCTGGTGGTCTGTCGCGTGAGCGCGCAGGTTTCGAGGTTCGTGACGTTCACTATACACATTATGGCCGCTTGTGTCCTATTGAGAGCCCTGAGGGCCCGAACATCGGTCTTATCTCCTCTCTTTGCGTATACGCGACCATCAACGAGCTTGGTTTCATCACCACTCCTTACCGTAAGGTTACTGATGGTGTTGTTGATATGGACAACAGCGATGTAGTCTACCTGACGGCTGAGGATGAGGAGAACCATATTATCGGACAGGGTAACGCACCGCTTAACGAGGATGGTACCTTTATCCGCAAGGTCGTAAAGTGCCGTCAGGACGCAGACTTCCCTGTCGTTCCTCCTACGGACGTAGACCTTATGGACGTTGCTCCTCAGCAGATAGCATCCGTATCTGCCGGTCTTATCCCATTCCTTGAGCATGATGACGGTCACCGCGCCCTGATGGGATGTAACATGATGCGCCAGGCTGTACCATTGCTCCACAATGATGCTCCTATCGTGGGAACAGGTCTTGAGAAGCAGGTATGTGAGGACTCACGCACCATGATAACCGCAGAGGGCGAGGGTGTCATCGAATATGTTGACGCTACAACTATCCGTATCCTATACGACCGTACCGAGGACGAAGAGTTCGTAAGCTTCGAGCCGGCTCTTAAGGAGTACCGCATTCCTAAGTTCCGCCGTACTAACCAGAATATGACCATCGACCTTCGTCCAATCTGTAACAAGGGACAGCGTGTGAAGGCAGGTGACATCCTCACCGAGGGTTACGCTACAGAAAACGGCGAGCTTGCCCTGGGCCGCAACCTTCTGGTTGCATACATGCCTTGGAAGGGTTACAACTATGAGGATGCCATTGTGCTCTCTGAACGTATGGTACGCGATGACGTGCTCACATCAGTGCATGTAGACGAGTACTCACTTGACGTGCGCGAGACTAAGCGTGGTGTGGAGGAGTTCACAAGTGATATTCCAAATGTCAGCGAGGAGGCTACCAAGGACCTCGATGATAATGGTGTTATTCGTGTCGGTGCGCGTGTTGAACCAGGCGATATAATGATAGGTAAGATTTCACCTAAGGGTGAGAGCGACCCGTCACCAGAGGAGAAGCTTCTTCGTGCCATATTCGGCGACAAGGCCGGTGATGTGAAAGACTCCTCGCTCAAGGCCAACCCGTCACTCAGCGGTGTTGTCATCGACAAGAAGATATTCTCACGTGCCCAGAAGACACGCGAGTCAAAGAAGCAGGATAAGGTGATTCTTGCAAAGATTGACGAGGAGTACGAGGCAAAGATCAATGATCTCAAGGATATCCTTGTTGACAAGCTCATGACACTCACCGACGGCAAGTCTTCTCAGGGTGTTAAGGATTATACCGGAGCAGAGATTATCACGAAGGGTGCCAAGTTCACTGTTACAGCCCTCAAGAATCTTGAGTATGACGGTATACAGTCAAATGACTGGACAGGCGACGGGCACACCGACGGCCTTATCCAGAAGCTCATAATGAACTATATCCGCAAGTACAAGCTGCTCGACGCAGAGCTGAAGCGTCGCAAGTTCGCTATTACCATCGGTGACGAGCTGCCTTCAGGTATACTTCAGGTTTCTAAGGTATACATTGCCAAGAAGCGTAAGATTGGTGTCGGTGATAAGCTTGCCGGACGCCACGGAAACAAGGGTATCGTTTCGAAGATTGTGCGCATGGAAGACATGCCGTTCCTTGAGGACGGCCGTCCTGTGGACATCGTTCTGAACCCTCTGGGTGTGCCGTCACGTATGAACCTCGGCCAGATATTCGAGGCTATTCTCGGTGCCGCTGGCCGCAAGCTCGGAGTGAAGTTCGCTACCCCTATCTTCGATGGTGCAAAGCTTGAAGACCTCGGTGAGTGGACTGACAAGGCCGGCCTGCCACACCTCTGCTCTACATATTTGTATGACGGAGAGACTGGTGAGCGCTTCGACCAGCCAGCAACAGTAGGTATCACCTACTTCCTTAAGCTCGGCCATATGGTGGAGGACAAGATGCACTCACGTTCTATCGGTCCTTACTCTCTCATCACCCAGCAGCCACTTGGTGGTAAGGCACAGTTTGGTGGACAGCGTTTCGGAGAGATGGAGGTTTGGGCTCTTGAGGCATTCGGTGCAAGCCACGTGCTCCAGGAGGTGCTCACCATCAAGTCTGACGATGTTGTAGGACGCTCGAAAGCATACGAGGCCATTGTCAAGGGCGACCCAATGCCAACCCCTGGCATCCCCGAGTCTCTCAACGTGCTTCTGCATGAGCTTCGTGGTCTTGGACTAAGTGTTAAACTCGATTAAAGGAAAAGAAAATGGCTTTCAAAAAAGATATTAAGGTAAAGAATAATTTCACGAAGATTACCATTGGTCTCGCTTCACCACAGGAGATTCAGAAAAATTCGTTTGGCGAGGTAACAAAGCCTGAAACCATCAACTATCGTACCTACAAGCCTGAGCGTGATGGTCTGTTCTGCGAGCACATCTTTGGTCCAACCAAGGACTATGAGTGTGCCTGTGGTAAGTACAAGCGCATACGCTATAAGGGCATTGTATGCGACAGGTGCGGTGTTGAGGTGACGGAGAAGAAGGTACGCCGCGAGCGTTCCGGACATATCGAGCTTGTGGTGCCCGTTGCACATATATGGTATTTCCGTTCTTTGCCAAACAAGATTGGCTACCTACTCGGACTTCCAACCAAGAAGCTCGATGCGGTAATATATTATGAGAAGTATATCGTTATCAAACCCGGTGCGCTTGAGGGACGCAAGGGTGATGACGGCACTGAGGATCTCAATGGCTCGCACAAGTTCGACCTCCTCTCAGAGGATGAGTATCTCGATATAATCGACAATAAGCTTCAGCCCGACAATGACCTTCTCGAGGATACAGACCCCAATAAGTTCGTTGCCAAGATGGGTGCGGAGGCCATATACGACCTGCTCGTAGATCTTGACCTCGACAGTTTGAGCTACGAGCTTAGAGACCGTGCCAACAACGACTCAAGCCAGCAGCGCAAGACTGAGGCGCTGAAGAGACTTCAGGTTGTTGAAGCATTCCGTACATCTCAGGAGACCAACCGCCCGGAGTGGATGATAATGAAGATAATTCCTGTCATTCCACCAGAGTTGCGCCCTCTTGTACCATTGGATGGTGGACGTTTTGCTACTTCTGACCTCAACGACCTTTATCGTCGTGTCATCATACGTAATAACCGTCTGAAGAGGCTCATGGAGATAAAGGCTCCTGAGGTTATTCTCCGCAACGAGAAACGTATGCTTCAGGAGGCTGTAGACTCGCTGTTCGACAACAGCCGCAAGGGCTCCGCCGTAAAGAGCGAGAGCAACCGCCCTCTAAAGTCACTCTCTGACTCTCTAAAGGGAAAGCAGGGACGTTTCCGCCAGAACCTGCTTGGTAAGCGTGTTGACTATTCTGGCCGTTCGGTTATCGTTGTGGGTCCCGAGCTGAATATGGGTGAGGTAGGTCTGCCAAAGCAGATGGCTGCGGAGCTTTACAAACCATTCATCATCAGAAAGCTTATTGAGCGCGGCATCGTGAAGACGGTAAAGAGCGCAAAGAAAATCGTTGACCGCCGTGAGCCAGTAATCTGGGACATCCTGGAGAATGTCATGAAGGGTCATCCTGTTCTCCTGAACCGTGCGCCGACACTTCACCGTCTGTCTATCCAGGCATTCCAGCCGAAGCTCATCGAGGGTAAGGCTATCCAGCTCCATCCTCTGGCATGTACTGCGTTCAACGCTGACTTCGACGGTGACCAGATGGCTGTTCACTTGCCATTGAGCAATGAGGCCATTCTTGAGGCACAGGTACTGATGCTGCAGAGCCATAACATCCTCAATCCTGCCAATGGTGCTCCTATCACCGTACCTTCACAGGACATGGTGCTTGGTCTCTACTATATCACTAAGATTCGTCCGGGTGCCAAGGGTGAGGGCTTCACATTCTATGGACCAGAGGAGGCCATCATTGCCCACAACGAGGGCAAGTGCGACCTTCACGCTCTGGTGAAGGTTGTGGTAAACGACCTTGTGGATGGCAAGATACAGAAGCGAATGGTAGAGACCTCAGTCGGTCGTGTAATCGTAAATGGCATCATTCCTGACGAGGTGGGCTTCTTCAACGATATCATCTCCAAGAAAACCCTTCGCGGCATCATCGCTGATGTTATCAAGGCTGTAGGTATGGCACGCGCCTGTGCGTTCCTCGATGGTATCAAGAACCTCGGTTACCGTATGGCATACGTGGCCGGACTGTCCTTTAACCTCGATGATATCATCATTCCGAAGGAGAAGGCAGGCATCGTAGAGAAGGGTAACAGGGAGGTAGAGGCCATCATGGACAACTACAACATGGGCTTCATCACCGACAAGGAACGTTACAATCAGGTTATCGATACATGGACACACGTTAACACAGACCTCAAGAAGACTCTGATGAAGCAGATGACCGAGGCTGACCAGGGATTCAATGCCGTATACATGATGCTTGACTCTGGTGCCCGTGGTTCTGCAGACCAGATTGCCCAGCTTGCCGGTATGCGTGGACTTATGGCCAAGCCGCAGAAGGCTGGTGCCGAGGGCGCACAGATTATCGAGAACCCTATTCTCTCAAACTTCAAGGAAGGAATGTCCGTGCTTGAGTACTTTATCGCCTCACACGGTGCCCGTAAGGGTCTTGCCGATACCGCTATGAAGACTGCCGATGCCGGTTATCTGACTCGCCGTCTTGTAGACGTTTCCCATGATGTTATCATCACGGAGGAAGACTGCGGTACGCTCCGCGGACTCTCATGCTCGGCTCTGAAGAACGGCGATGAAGTTATCTCTTCTCTTGGCGAGCGTATCCTTGGACGTGTTTCCGTTCATGATGTCATCAATCCTACCACGGGCGAAGTTATTGTTTCTGCTGGTGAGGAAATCAACGAGGAGAAAGCACGCATCATCGAGGAGTCACCAATCGAGAACGTGGAAATCCGTTCGGTGCTCACCTGCGAGAGCAAGAAGGGTGTCTGCATGAAGTGCTATGGACGCAACCTTGCTACAGCACGTATGGTTCAGCTCGGTGAGGCTGTCGGCGTTATCGCTGCTCAGGCTATCGGTGAGCCTGGTACACAGCTTACTCTCCGTACGTTCCACGCTGGTGGTGTTGCCGGTAACGCTGCTGCCAATGCGAGCGTTGTTGCCAAGAACGACTCCCGTCTGGAGTTTGACGAGCTACGTACTGTTCCGTTTGTTGAGAATACCGGCGAGAAGGATATCGAGTGCCAGATGGTTGTAAGCCGTCTTGCTGAGGTCCGCTTCGTCGACACCAATACAAATATCGTTCTCTCTACTCTCAATGTTCCTTACGGCTCATCACTCTACTACAAGGATGGTGATGTTGTAAAGAAGGGCGACCGTATCGCCAAGTGGGACCCGTTCAATGCCGTTATCGTCAGCGAGTATGCTGGTAGGGTTAAGTTCCACGATGTGGAGCGTGATATCACCTTCCGTGCTGAGACCGACGAGACAACCGGTATGACAGAGAAGATTATCACCGACTCCAAGGACCGCTCGAAGGTGCCTACTGTGGATATCCTCGACGAGAATGGTGAGGTTGTGGGAACATACAACCTTCCGGTGGGTGGTCACCTTGCCGTGGAAGACGGACAGACCATTGCCTCCGGTACCACCCTTGTGAAGATACCACGTGCTGTAGGTGGTGCTGGTGACATTACCGGTGGTCTGCCACGTGTTACCGAGCTATTCGAGGCTCGCAACCCGAGCAACCCGGCCGTAGTATCGGAGATTGACGGTGAGGTTACCATGGGTAAGGTTAAGAGAGGTAATAGAGAAATTATCATTACTTCGAAGACAGGCGACCAGAGGCAGTATCTCGTATCGCTGTCTAAGCAGATTCTGGTACAGGAGCACGATGCCGTACGTGCAGGAACTCCTCTCTCCGATGGTGTCATCACACCTAACGATATTCTCTCAATCAAGGGTCCGACGGCCGTTCAGGAGTATATCGTCAACGAGGTTCAGGATGTATACCGTCTGCAGGGTGTGAAGATCAACGACAAGCACTTCGAGATTATTGTTCGACAGATGATGCGCAAGGTACGCATCGATGATCCGGGCGATACCACATTCCTCGAGCAGGAGATGGTCGACAAGCTTGATTTCGCTGAGGAGAACGACCGTATATGGGGCAAGAAGGTAGTCACCGATGCTGGTGACTCCGAGGTTCTCAAGGCAGGCCAGATTGTTACGGCTCGTAAGTTGCGTGACGAGAACTCAAGCCTCAAGCGCCGTGACCTTCGTCTCGTACAGGTTCGTGATGCCGTTCCTGCAACATCTACCCAGATACTCCAGGGTATCACGCGCGCATCTCTTGCCACCAAGAGCTTCATGTCTGCCGCTTCGTTCCAGGAGACAACAAAGGTTCTCAACGAGGCTGCCATCCGTGGAAAGGTAGACCGTCTCGAGGGTATGAAGGAGAACGTTATCTGCGGTCACCTGATACCGGCAGGTACTGGACTTCGCCAGTGGGAGAAGCTCATCGTCGGTTCCAAGGAGGAATACGAGCGCATGGAGGCAAACAAGAAAAACGTAATCGACTTTGCTGACAAGGTATCAGAGTAATACTATTTGTCACAATATACAACAACAGGAAAGCCGCGGGACCGTTCCCGCGGCTTTCCTGTTGTTGTATATTGTGCTGGTCAATCCTTATACGCTGCCTGTCAAGCGAACGCCACTGTAAGACCTGCCATTACGATGCTCACCATCGACATTAGCTTGATGAGGATGTTGAGCGACGGGCCGCTGGTGTCCTTGAACGGGTCGCCTACGGTATCACCTACTATGGTTGCCTTGTGACAGTTGCTGCCCTTGCCTCCATAGTTTCCTTCCTCAACATATTTCTTGGCGTTGTCCCATGCTCCGCCTGCATTCGACATGAATATGGCGAGTGTGAAGCCTGCCGCAAGACCGCCTGTGAGCAGTCCTAGAACACCAGCTACTCCCAATACTATTCCCACGATGATTGGGATGATGATTGCCAGCAGAGACGGAAGAATCATCTCCCTCTGTGCGCTGCGCGTGCTTATCTCCACACAACGTCCGTAGTCGGGAGTAGCTTTGCCCTCAAGAATGCCTTTTATCTCACGGAACTGCCTTCTAACCTCAGACACCATGGCACCGGCAGCTCGTCCTACTGCGCCCATCGTGAGTCCGCAGAACAGGAATGCCGCCATTGCGCCGATGAATGCTCCTGTTAGCACTTTCGGGTTGATGAGCGTCACTTGGAAGAACTCCATGAAGTCGTTGATGCCTGCAGCAGAGGGATTGAATATTTCCCCGACGGAGTTTGTGAATACTCTTCCTTCCTCTACGGCCCTAATCATGGCAATCTTTATCTCCTCAATGTATGATGCCAGCAGAGCCAGGGCCGTCAATGCAGCCGAGCCAATAGCAAAGCCCTTGCCCGTGGCTGCGGTAGTGTTTCCAAGAGCGTCGAGAGCATCTGTCCTGTGGCGGACATCCTCGCCCAGTCCGCTCATCTCTGCATTTCCGCCTGCGTTGTCGGCGATAGGACCGTAAGCGTCTGTTGCCAAGGTGATGCCCAGCGTAGAGAGCATTCCGACAGCAGCGATACCGATGCCATAGAGGCCGTGGCTAATGGAAGCCGTGCTCATGGAGAGGTCGAAGCCGTTGGCAAACAGGAAGCTCAGCATGATGGCTATAGAGATGGTTACTACGGGAACCATTGTCGATATCATTCCCGTGCCTATACCTTTTATAATAACAGTTGCCGACCCCGTCTGTGATGCCTCGGCAATCGACTTTGTCGGATTGTAGCTCTGTGATGTGAAGTACTCTGTGGCCTGTCCGATGATTACTCCGGCAGCCAGACCAGTGATAACCGACATCGACAGGCCGAGCCAGTTCTCCATGCCGAGAAGGTACAGTATGATGAATGTCGCCACGGCGATGAGCGCTGCACTGAGGTTTGTGCCAAGTCCGAGTGAGTGCAGCAGGTCACGCATTGTCGCACCTTCCTTGGTCCTGACAGTGAAGATGCCAATCAGTGACAGGAATATGCCCACCGACGCTATCGTCATTGGGGCTATGACGGCCTTGAGCTGCATCTCTCCGTTCATGGCAAATGCCGTAGCTCCAAGTGCCGCGGTAGAGAGTATCGAGCCGCAGTAGCTCTCGTATAGGTCTGCTCCCATACCAGCCACGTCACCAACATTGTCGCCAACATTGTCGGCAATGGTAGCCGGGTTTCTTGGGTCGTCCTCGGGGATGTCTGCCTCAACCTTGCCGACGATGTCTGCACCAACGTCTGCGGCCTTGGTGTAGATGCCTCCGCCCACACGTGCAAACAGAGCTTGTGTCGAGGCTCCCATGCCGAAGGTAAGCATCGTTGTCGTGATGGTAATCAATGCCGTCGGCTCTCCATCATAGAAAGCATTAAGGATAAGAAACCATATCGCAATGTCCAGAAGGCCCAGTCCCACTACGACAAGTCCCATCACAGCACCACTTCTAAAGGCAATTCTCAAGCCTCTGTCCAATCCCTTGCGTGCGGCGTTTGCCGTACGTGCCGATGCGTATGTGGCTGTCTTCATGCCGAAGAAACCAGCCAGTCCGGAGAACAGACCGCCGGTAAGGAATGCGAAAGGCACCCATGGATTCTGTACCTTCAGCACGTAGGCCATAAATGCGAAAAGCACTGCCAACACTGCGAATACTATGCCAACTACCTTGTATTGCTGCCTGAGATATGCCATGGCGCCCTTCCTCACGTGGGCTGCAATGTCAATCATCCGGGCAGTACCCTCTTCCTCTTTCATCATGGTCCGGAAGAAATACCATGCCATCGCCAGTGCGGTGATGCTCGCTGCTGGGATAAGCCAAAATACCAATGGAATGTTGTTCATGTCAAAAAGTTATTTTTGGTTTGTAATAATTGTGATATCAGTTAATAGGTTTCGGTTCATCTGCAAAGATAGCGAGAATACCAATATGCCCCAAATACTTTTCCGATTTTTTCTGTAATAATGTGCGAAAATTCCATGCTCGGTCTGTATTTGCTTGCAGAATATATGCGCTAATTTGCCTTTCAAGCCTCCTCTGCCGGGTTTCTGCAGGTTGTGATATTATTTACATATGTCCTTGATAGCAGGTGATGGGCTAGGGGGAAATATCTGCGTTGGTGATAAGGTTAATAACCTTTCGGGCTTAAGGTTAATAACCTTACGGGCTTAAGGTTAATAACCTTACTTGGGATGCAAACATTATCTTTGTTGAGCAGAGCTAATTGCTGATGTGGATGCAGATGCTCATGATAGTGTTTGTGAATGCTTTCGTAATGTCGTATAGGGCATAAAAAACAGTATATATCTTGGAGATAAGAAAGAAAAAGCTTAACTTTGTCATCGCGTTTCAAAATATTACTATTAACATAAACAATAGACAATCACACATTATTTAACATGAACCATAGACAATCACACATTATTATATTACTGTTGCTATTACTGTCGTTATGCCATGCAGCAGTGGCTGTTGACAGCGGTCGTTTCGCTTTTCGCAAATTCAATGCCATCGATAAGCTGCCTATTGATGAGGTTCGCTGTATGCATCAGGACCGGCTGGGCTTTGTATGGATAGGAACAAAGAATGGACTTTACCGCTACGATGGCTTTCACATCAAGAGCTTCCGCAATACAGAACACACTCCTTTCCTTCTCCCGTCAGACAACATTACCTACATTACCGATGACAAAGACTGCAATCTCTGGATAGGAACAAAGAATGGACTTTGCTGCATGGATATGCGAACGGGACTGACAAAAACATACCATTTCACCGATTTTGACAATTGTGATGCCATCAATCGTATACTCGTCATGTCGGATGGAAGAATGTATGTTGGTACTGAGGGCGGACTCTATTCCTATAGCCGAAAGGATGACTCCTTTGAGCTATTGTGCGACCAGCGCGGCAACTCCAAGGTTCCGCACTCGTCGGTGTCTTGTCTCTATGAGGGACGCAATGGCATGTTGTGGGTGGGAACATGGGACAGGGGACTCTACCGTTACGATAAGCGTATCAAGCAATGGTATGAGCTGCCGCCGTTCAACACCCAACATTCTGCTCAATGCGTGTATGAGGATTTGGATGGAACGTTGTGGGTCGGCACATGGGGTAGTGGATTGTACAAGATTTACAATCCCCTTGATACGGGTACCCCTTTGCGGTTTACTAACTTTACGATCGACACGACTGGTGGACAGTTGACGTCAAACATCATTTGGGATATCGAGCATGAGAACGTTACGGGCCTGACATGGATTGGCATGCCAAACGGTCTGGCTATGATCGACAATACCGGTGGAACCGATGAAATAATGCTGCTGCCAAAGGCGTGTGAACCTGGCCCAGACTTTTTTGGACAAGGGGCAAACTCTTTTTTCTGCGACAAGAGCGGTCAGCTGTGGATTTGTGGTACCCATAGAGGCATAGTGTCGGCGTCGGTGCGGCAAACACCTTTTACAAAGTGGCAGCTGCCAATAGGCATACTTTACAAAGACTACATTACTTCTTTGGGATTTATTGACAATAGCCATCTACTCGTTGGTCTTCATGGCAAGGGTCTTGTCATTGCCGATATGAGAGAACAGAACCAATACTCACACATTGATCTTTCGACAAGCGTCAACGCCTTTGCTACTATCGGCAAAGACGTCTTTGTGGCTACAGACCGGAAGGGGGTGGCGGTGTTGCGAGATGGTGCCATTACAGAAACATACAACATAGATAACACCCCCTGGATGAGTGATAATTGTGTGTACTCGCTGCTTGCTGATAAAAGTGGCAACTTGCTTTTGGGAACTTACAAGGGACTGTCTGTCCGTTATGCCAACGGCAAAGGACTGTACTTCAAGGGTGAGCAACTCGGCAGCCTTCCTACCAGCAAGATTTCCTCTCTTGCCACAGACGGAAAAAGCTACTGGATAGGAACTCACCGGAATGGTATATTCCACCTGTATGGTAATATTCATAATCCCAAGTCTCTCCGCATCAAGCAGTACGACCATCTTTTTGGCACAAATCTGAAACTCAGCAACGTAAGCAAAATGCTTGTAGACCGCCGCGGCACGGTTTGGGCATGCTCTAAGGAGTCTGGACTTCTCATGTACGACCCCAGCTGTGACGGTTTCGTCAATGCCTGCAAGCGATACGGCCTGCCAGTGGGCGATGTGTGTACCGTAGAGGAGGGCAAGTATGGCAATATCATTGTCGCTATGAGCAACGACCTTGTGTGCATGACTTTCGGCACAGACGGAGAACTTGCGCAGATGAGGCTTTTCTCCCGTCATGATGCGGTTGATGATGACAACTTCTCCGATGGCTGTTCTACCGTTTCTTCCGATGGAATGGTCTGTTTTGGTGGCTACAATGGTGTCTCGCTGTTTAATGAGAAAGCTTTTGTAGGCATTCGGGGAACAGCAAAGGCTTATATTACTGATGTAAAGGTATTCAACCGCTCGCTTGCTGTTCCTGGCGACTCTGCCCGTGGGACTGTCAATCAGCTATTGCCGCCCTATGGCAATGAGGTTGTTCTTTCTCCTGACCAGCGTGACGTAACCTTTGAGTTTTCCACACTTAACTTTGAGACTCTTAACGGAGTTCGCTTCTCCTACAAGCTCGAAGGCTATGATGACGACTGGTACTATACTGATGCCCATGAGAGCCATGCCGTGTATGGCAATCTGCCACCTGGCAATTACCTGTTTCGGCTGAAGGCCACAGATGTCAACGGGCTGTGGAGCCAGTCGGAGACGACGTTGCGGCTTGTCATTCTTTATCCCTGGTATATGCGTTGGTATGCGTGGGTTCTGTATACCGTAATAGCGATAGTGGCTGTGGCTGTTGTGGTGCGCTACTTCCAGAATCGCGACAAGGTCAGGAGAGAGGTTCAGATGGCTCGTTTTGAAAAACAGAACATAGAGGAGCTGAACCACAAGAAGCTACAGTTCTTCACAAATATCACTCACGACCTGATGACTCCTCTTACTGTTATTTCTGCTACCGTGAGTACTTTGCTCAATGATGATCCATCGAAATCGACATCATACAAGATTATCGACAGCAACGTCAACAGGCTTATGAGGTTGCTGCAACAGATACTCGAGTTCAGGAAGTCGGAAACTGGCAATCTGCATCTGCGTGTGTCGTCTGGATCACTTACTGAGTTCTTCAGACGCGAGGTGGAGAGCATTCGTCCACTTACAAATAAGCAGAACCTCCATTTGTCATTGGTGTGTAAGCCCGATGAAATCGTGGGATTTTTTGATTCTGACAAGCTCGACAAAATTATCTACAACCTTATCTCCAATGCGATAAAGTATAATTCCCCTGCGGGATATATACAGGTGACCCTTACCTGCATAGACGATAAGACAGCGGTGTTCACCGTTAAGGACAATGGTGTTGGCATTGCCGCCGACAAGCTGCCACAATTGTTCAAGAGATTTTATGAAGGTGAGCATCGTAAGTTCAAGACCTATGGAACAGGTATCGGACTATCTTTGACCAAAGACCTGGTGGAATTGCACCATGGCTCTATCAGTGTAGAGAGTACAGTCGGCAAGGGCTCAACCTTCACAGTTACGCTCCCCATAGAGCGTAGTGCTTTCCAACCCGATGAAATCGATGATTTCTCCGATATTCCCAGTAGTGATGATGATGCCGATACTCGTCCTTGTGCTGACGAGCCTGTAATGGAAGGTACACGAGCAACCGTTCTTGTGGTAGAGGACAATGAGGATTTGCAGGCAATGTTGTATAAGCTGCTTGCCCAACGCTACAATGTCGTTTCTGCATATAATGGTATTGAGGCACTCGATGTGCTCTCAGAACAACGAATAGATATTGTTCTTACAGATGTTATGATGCCTGTCATGGATGGTGTGGAGTTGACGAGACGTATACATGCTGATGCGTCCATGAGTTTCATTCCTGTTGTCATGCTTACTGCAAAGCGCGATGACGAGGACAGGGCGGAGGCTTACCGCGCTGGTGCGGATGCCTATATCACAAAACCCTTCAACACCTCAGTGCTGTTGGCCCGTATCGACAATCTGATTTCCAACAGGTGTAATGTCGAGAAGGAGATTAATGCCAAATTCTTCGACATACTTAAAGACGTTTCCCTGAGTACGGCAGATGAGCAATTCATCACTATGTGTGTGGAGTGTGTTCAACAGCATCTTGCCGATACGGAGTTCGACCTTGAGGCCTTCTCCAGTGCCATGAATATTTCAAAGTCATCGCTATATAAGAAGCTGCATGCTCTTACCTCGTTGAGTCCTTCGTCCTTCATACGCAACATCAGGATGAAATATGCCTCCGAGCTGCTGCGTAAGAATCCCAAAGTGCGAATTGCAGATGTAGCATATGCAGTAGGCTTCAACGACCCCAAGTATTTCTCCTCATGCTTCAAGAAGGAATTCGGGATGTTGCCGTCTGATTATGTCAAGGATGAGTTGGAAAAATAAGTATATTAGGTCGAAAAATCCGTATTTATTTAATAATCTATCTGCATTCTCTTTATTTCTACCTTGGAAACCTGTTGTTTCCCTTATCTTTGCAATTGCGGATGGGCAGAATGATTTCTGGATACAGACATCTTCATTCTTGCCCGTCGCAGTTTAGTGTCTAACCAACGAAAATTATAATGAAGCATTATCTCTGTACTATATTGTTGTTGGCTTTATTCCAGTCTTTCTGTATTGGACGTGAGCAGATAGAGGTGCAGCATGTTACTTCCGACATAGTGTTGGATAGCGGTGTCGATTATCACGTGTTGTCTTCCTCCGATGCAATATCTTCTGGTGTAAAGATAGATATATGCAGTACAGAGTCATGGCTGTTCTTCGACAATATCAAGCCCGATGATTTCCTCTCCCCAGGCCGTCCGAAAACGGCACTTTGAGGCATATCACAGTTGGCAGAGCCGCT
>SAMEA3663036__coassemble_622_pt1 | contig 15817 bp, 10 predicted proteins | sample SAMEA3663036__metabat2_high_PE_031 | metagenome-assembled genome bin SAMEA3663036 (sample SAMEA3663036) | pig gut metagenome | biome: pig gut; feature: pig-associated habitat; material: faeces | place: France | collected 2012
AATTCAATTATTTCAAATACAGATTAGTCCACTTTAACGGGACAGTAGTGTTTTTTTGCCAATATTGTTGTTGAATTTGGAAAATTTGTTTAAATTTGCAGGGCAAATAATAACATTGCGAATTATTTAACGAAAAAACATTAAACAAACGTTTCTGAAATGAAAAACAAACATTATTGGCTTTTAGGACTTTCCACTGCTGTTCTTTTGGCAACATCATCATGTGTAGACAATGCCTATGACCTTAGCGACATCGACACAAATGTAAGGCTACAGGTGAAGGATCTTGTGATTCCAATGAACATTGAAGCTGCCAATCTTGACCAAGTGCTTGACCTCGACGATGACAGCGAGGTGAAAAAGATTCAGCTGCAAGACGGCTCTTTCATCTATGCTGTAGAGAAGGGAGGCTCATTCGACTCAGACCCTATCCACATTACTAAGTTTACTGCTATCGGGCCAGACGTTTCTCCTGTCACCAGCACGCTTGACCTCACAGACCTCAGAGAGATTGTGGGATATTTGCCAGAAGACGGAGGCGTTATAGCTTACTACACCCTCTCCAGCAAGCCAACGACAGTGACATCGGAGGCTTCCGGTATCGATGAGTCCATCGTTTCCATTGACAGGCTCGATGTGTCAACACGCATTGTCACCAAGCTTAAGGTGACAGGTTTGAAAGCCGACGCTCTCGGTGGTATGAAGATAGAGGGACTGAAGATAAAGTACCCTGCCGGGCTTGTGGCTACTACAGACAAGGGAAAATATGACAGTGCCTCGGGAGTACTGGAATTCAGTGAGCCACTCGTGCCTAACAGTAACGGCGAGTTAACTGTGACAATGAATGTGACAGCCCTTGACGCAAGTTCTCCGAACATCGAATTCAACGGAACACAACACACCTTAAAGTTTGATGATGAGATTTGTGTTAAGGAAGGACGTGTCAACATCTACGTCGACAAAAATCTGCCAAGTCAGGTGACTTTCAAGGTTACTCCATCCATGGATGACATCAAGGTAACCAAGTTCACGGGCTCAATAGTTTACAATGTGGGTGATATCAAGATCGACCCAATTGACATCAGCAACCTCCCTGACTTCATCAATCAGGAGGGTACATCCATCAGTATTGCTGATCCAAGACTCTACCTCACTCTGAGCAATCCTCTTGAAAAGTACATCCCACAGGGCCAGGTGGTGAACCTTGGAGCAGGCATAAGCCTCAAGTCCGAGAGGGAGGGCGACTCAAAAGAGTTTGTACTTGATGGCGGCAGATTTGTCACAGAGGACATTAATACTGGTTATACCTACGTGCTCTCGCCGGAAAAGCCTGCTGACTCTTACGAGGGCTATGACAATCCACAATGGGTGAAGTTCTCCGCTCTCTCAGATGTTCTCGACGTAAATGGCAAGGGTCTGCCATCAAAGATCTATGTCAATGTCTCTGAGCCGCGAATTGACAAGACCGACATAGATGGTATCGAGCTTGGCACCGACCTTCCGCGTGTCGTTGGCAACTACACTTTCTACGCCCCTCTCCAGCTTAATGATGGCTCAGCCATCAAATATGTTGATACTATAGATGGTTGGGGCGATGAGGAGCTCGACAAGATGACTGTCAGCAAACTTGACCTGAGTTTCCTGGGTTCCACAGAGGTTCCATTTGAGGTCGAGCTCAAGGTGTTGCCAATCAACAAGACAGGCAAGCCAATAGCTGGCGTGACATCAAACACAGTGAAGATTCCCGCAAAGGCTCAAAACGCACCCGTCAGCGTAACGGTCGAGGGTGAGATAAAGGAGCTTGATGGCATACAGATTGAAGCGCGCCTCGTCAACAAGGGAAGCGACACTATACTTGCTCCGTCTATGAAGCTAATCATCAATGACCTCAAGGCCAAAGTCAGCGGATACTACGATGACGAATTGTAAGCTACCACCAAGTCAGTCAATTAAAAACAAGGAAACATTATGAAAAACTATAGAATATTTCTTGCGGTGGCAGCACTCGGCATGGCATCTGCCGCAACAGCCCAGAACCTCAAGTCAGGTTATTTCACTGATGGATATCAATACCGTCACGACCTTAACCCTGCATTTGCCAACGAGCAAAACTATGTGGCCATGCCGGCATTGGGTAACCTCAACGTTGGACTCAATTCCAACATCGGTGTTGACAACATCCTTTTCAACGTGGATGGCCGTACGGCTCTGTTCCTCAATCCCAATGTGAGTGCGGATGAGTTTCTGAGCGGCATCAATGACAAGAACAAGATAAGCGAGGACCTCAAGGTTCAGATATTAGGAGCTGGTTTTAAGGGTTTCGGAGGCTATAACACCATTGAAATCAATGCGCGCCAGTCTCTTGGAATCCAGTTGCCTGGTTCCATACTGCGCCTTGCCAAGGAGGGTGTGCAAAATCAGACATACGACATCAGTGACCTCAATGCCTCTGTTGTTGGCTATGCGGAAATAGCCTTGGGCCACAGCCGTCAGATAACTGATAAGCTGCGTGTGGGTGCCAAGCTGAAGGTCTTGCTTGGTATAGCCAACATTGACGCCGAGGTGACAAAGGGACAGATTACTCTTGGTGAGAACTCATGGACTGGTGTCACTAACGCCAATCTCCAGGCAAGCATCAAGGAACTAACGTTTGAGATGGAAAAGAAAATGCGTGGTCCAGAGGGTGAGGAGACAGAGCACGAATATGTTAGTGGTATAGACGACAGCTCATGGGGTGTCAATGGTTTTGGTTTCGCCGTAGACCTCGGTGCAGAGTACGAATATGATAACAACTGGAAATTCTCAGCTGCGCTCCTCGATCTTGGATTCATCGGGTGGAAGACCAATTTCATGGCGTCTACAAATGGTGACCGCACCATTGATACAGACACTTACATCTTCAACATGGATAACGATGAGGCTCACTCTTTTGAAAATGAGATGGACCGTTTCACGGAAGGACTCGCAGCCCTCTACGAGCTCCAGGATAATGGAGACCAGGGCGGCCGCACCAAGGCTCTCGCCGCTACGATGGATCTTGGCGTAGAGTACACACCGGATTTCTACAATAAGATGTCGTTCGGCTTGCTGAACAGTACTCGCTTTGCCGGAAAGTATTCTTGGACAGACTTCCGCCTGTCGGCCAATGTGGCTCCATGCAAGATTTTCTCTGCATCAGCCAACTTCTCTGTCAATACCTATGGTACGAGCATGGGATGGCTGCTCAACTTCCATCCTAATGGATGCAGCCTCTTCCTCGGCATGGACCATACGCTTGGCAAACTGGCTAAACAGGGCTTGCCGCTCTCTGGCAAGGCTAACATCAGCATGGGTATAAACATCCCGTTCAAATGATAATAAAAAAAAGGATGATTAGGACATAACCTGATCATCCTTTTTTCTTTAAACTGATTTTCATGTATCTCAAGTAGTTGCTTCTTTTTCCACTGAGCCGTCATAAGCGGTATGAGGATATTTACTATTGTCCTGTATTCTGGTAAACCTTCAAACTGACATTTTTATTGTCCCCCGTATTGCGTATTTATGTTATGGGAAACGTATTTATTGTTAGTATGAAGCATTTGTTACTGAGACTACGATTTAGCAAATATACACTTTTTGAACGATGAGAATTCCGTTTTCTTTCATCCTTATGTGGATGTTCATGCCACTTTTCTCTGTGGCGCAAGAGGTAACGTCGCCCGACGGACGCTATGTTGTCAAAGTCGACGGTATGACCTATTCCGTGACCTACAACAGTAAAGTTATTATTCAGAAGAGCCGTTTGGGAGTCGACATCGACAACCGCCTGTTCGAGTCTGCGCTGGGCGTGCCGCGTGGAGAACACAAGGACTGGAGTGGGGCGTTAAAGCTGAGTGGGGTCGACAGCATGAGGGTAGACACCGTTTGGACACCCCTCTATGGCGAGAACAGCCATATACGTGACCGCTACAACCAGATTGTGCTGCACTACGAGAATGGCCATGGCGGGCAGGGCAGCATCAGCAGCGGCTACGACAAACGCAAGTACTATGCCATGGATATAGTAGTACGTGCCTACAATGAGGGCATAGCCTTCCGCTATCATTTCCCAGAGACTGCCAACGGCCTCTTCCTGCATGTCACGGGCGAACAGACAAGTTTCACCATGCCCGAGGGAACAGTGGCATGGTACGAGGAGTGGGCGCAGGGACACTACGAGAAACGCCCGCTCAAGGGAGATTGGTTCGAGAGCGAGCGTCCGCTGCTCCTCCAGCAGCCCGATGGCACATACGTTGCCCTGCTTGAGGCTGCCATGAGGGACTATACGCGAGGGAAATTCCGGCTGAAGAAGGACAACGAGCTGCAGGTCTCTATGTACAGCTGTGCCGATATCATCTCTCCCTACGACACACCCTGGCGTGTTGTCATGGCAGGCGAGAAGGCCGTCGACCTCATCAACAACAAGGACATAGTGCTCTGCCTCAATAAGGAACGTGCCCAAGGCGACTGGTCGTGGGTGCGCCCGGCCAAGGTGTTCCGTTGTTGCCGGCTTGACAAGGCTTCCATTATGAAGAGCGTAGACTTCTGTGCCGATTTCGGCATTCCATACGTAGAGCTGGATGCTGGATGGTATGGCCCTGAGGGAAAAGTTGGCAGCGATGCGCGCAGAGTGAGCGCACAGCGCGACTTCACCATGCCCGAGATATGCCAGTATGCCCGGAGCAAGGGCATCGGAGTGTGGGTATATGTCAACCAGCGTGCGCTCTACCATCAACTCGACGACCTCCTGCCTTTGTATCAGCAGTGGGGCATCAAGGGCATCAAGTTCGGTTTCGTGCAGATAGGCAACCAGCAATGGTCAACATGGCTTCATGATGCTGTTGAGAAATGCGCCCGCTATCACATCATGGTGGACATCCACGACGAATACCGTCCCACGGGACTCTCACGTACTTATCCGCACCTGCTCACACAGGAGGGCATAGCAGGCAATGAGGAAATGCCTGATGCGACACATAATGTCACCCTGCCATTCACCCGCTACCTGTGTGGAGCAGCCGACTACACGCTGTGTTACTTCAACTCCAGGGTGAAGAACACACCTGGGCACCAGCTGGCTATGATGGCGGTATACTACTCGCCCTTGCAGTTCATCTTCTGGTATGACAATCCCTATCCCACGGGATGGGAGTCGGCGGAGCTGAAATTCTGGAAAGACTGTCCGACGGTGTTCGACCAGAGCATTGCCCTTGATGGCCAGCCCGGTGAGTACATCGTTCAGGCCAGGCGCTCGGGCAGCGACTGGTTCGTGGGTGCGATGACCAATACCAAGGAACGTATCGTCAGCATCCCCACCAACTTCCTTCCCAAGGGTAAGTACATTGTGGAAATATATAATGATGCCCCCGCAGCCGAAGGAAAGAAACGGGTGGTATGTGACAGCAAGACCGTAAGGAGCGGCAAACCGATAGTGCTTACGCTCCAGCCCTCTGGTGGAGCGGCCCTACATTTCAAACCCGTCAAATAGACAGGTTTGTCCAGATCTATAAAACGCCGTTTTGCAACTGCAAAACGGCGTTTTATATGAGAGGTATCAGAACATACCAAGTGTCATGATAAACATATTGCTACTTTGCAATCCTGAGCACGGGCATGATATCGTTGCATTTCTGTGCCGGCAGAGTAATGGTGAGGGCGTCAGTCGTACGGTCGAAGTTCACCTTGCCGTAGCCAAGTAGCTCTACTTTCTTGATTTTCCCGTCGTAGAGCTGGCTGCCTTCGGCAAGGGCCTTTACGCTGATGGTGCCGTCGTCTGGCCAAGCGAGTGCTGTGACATACAGGTGCTTGTCGGTCTGTGTGAACCTTATTTCCTTGGCTCCGGCCTTGGTGTATTGTCCGTCGTTGAAACCCTGGGCGTTGATTTTGATGTCGCTGTCGGCAATCGGACCCTCACCGAATATCTTCCACGGGCGTGTGCCGACGATGCTTTCCTTGTTCACCTTCATCCACTTGCCAAACTCCTTCAGTATCGCAATCTCCTTCTCGTCGGGTGTGCCGTCAGCCCTCAGCGGTATGGAGAGCAGCATGTTGCCGTTTTTTGATACTATGTCTACGAGCAGCTTCGCCACCGTGGCCGCGCTCTTGTATCTGTTGCTGTTGTATATGCCGTTGTTGTAGTGCCAGTCACCGATGCAGTTGCAGCATTGCCATGGCCTGTCCATTATTTTGTTTGGTGCTCCACGCTCCACGTCCCAGACGAGAGCCTCCTTCATTTCCTCAGTCAGTATCTTTCCAAACACCACTGCGTTGTTTTTGCCCTTGTGCGTGCTGATGCTGCGGTTGTACATGTGTGCCGCTATTTTCAGTCCGGCGTCGCTGAGAGGGTAGAATGGCAGAACCGTTACGTCGAAGTATATCAGGTCGGGGTTGTACCTGTTGATGGCGTCGAGTGTACGGTTGTAGAAGTTTGACACATACTCCCTTGTGGGTGTGCATGCTCCATTCCCCCATCCCCACTGGCCGTGTATGCTGTTGTTGTCCCATGTGCCGTCGCTAAGGTCGTGGTTCTGTGCGTACAGTTTTTGAGGGTCAAGCCCCTTCCACCATTTCTCCGTGCCGTCGGCATTGGGCTTGTATCCGTCTTCCTTGGTCAGCCATCCGTCGTATTTCACACCGCGTTTCTCGCCCTTTAGGTCGAAGCGCCTGCTTGGCTCGTACCATGTCCATGCGTGGTCGGCATGGAAGGAAATTCCGAATGGCAACCCTGCCTTGCGTGCCGCTTTTGCCCATCCGTCGAGTATGTCCTTGTGTGGTCCTATGGCCATGGAGTTCCATTCGTGGTACTTGCTGTCCCAGAGGTCGAAGTTGTCATGATGGTTGCCCAGTGCGAAGAAATATTGTGCTCCGCATTCCTCGGCATAGAAGCGTACCAGCTCCTCGGGGTTCCAGTTCTCGGCCTTGAATAGCGGCAGTATGTCCTTGAACCCTACTTCCGACGGATGTCCGTAGTGCTGGCGGTGGTAGTAGGACTTGTTGGTGCCTTCCATGTACATCTCCCTGGCCATCCAGTCGCCAGACCCTTCCACGCATTGCGGTCCCCAGTGTGCCCATATGCCGAACTTCGCATCACGGAACCATTGGGGTGTTTCATACTTCCGAAGCGACTCCCACGTAGGTTCGAAGTCTCCCTTCTGCATTGGCTCGCAGTCTTCTGATACCGGAACCTTGTACTCTTGTGCGCATACCGCTGATACCGTAGCGGCAGCAATTAACAATGTTTTAATTCTCATAGGTTATATAGTAGCTAAAATAGACATGCCCGGCCCGCCTCAAACCAGCTTGATGATATCGCTCCATCTCGTTGTGGGGTTAGGGCTCCTGAAGTCATGTTTTATTGCATTGGCGAAGACATCAGCTTTGCCAATGCCGTCTTGTTTGGTGTATTGCTGGGCACCGAGCACTATAGTCTCGCTGCCGTAAATCCTGTTGATGCGGTCAAGAGCCTCGTCGAGTGCTTTCAGCTTCTGGTATTTGTCGGGACCTATGTCGAAGAGGTTCTGCTGGACAGGACTGTCTGGGGCAATCCCCATCACGATGACCCCGGCTTTCTTGTATTGGAACCCTTGTCTGAAGATGGCGCAGAGAGCCTCGTTGGCTGCGTGTACAATGGTTTGCGTGGAGCTCGATGGTGTTAGAAGCCTCACCTCGCGGAAATTCCAGTATTGCGCCAGGTCCTCGCGGAAGGCATTGGTGTTGATGAATACTCCAACAGTAGACGCAACGGTGCGCTGCGCACGCAGTTTCTCCGCGCAGTGTGAGGCGTAGTTGGCAACATGCGTGCTTAGAACGCTGATGTCGGAGACCATACCGTTGAAGCTCCTGCTTGTGCAGATGCTCTTCTTCTTGGCATATTCCTCGTCGGGCACTCTGTCCTTGCCGTTCAGCTCCTCCCACGTGCGGTAGATGACGATGTTGTTGAATGTCGCCTTCACCCATTCGCCTGGCGCTGCGGCAAAATCGTATGCCGATGCTATGCCGAGTGCGTTCAGTCTTGCGGCATATTTCCTGCCTATGCCCCACACCTCGTCCATAGGGTACAGCTGTAGGGCCTTTGTGCGGCGCACGTCATTGTCTATGATGCAGCAGTGGTTATATCCTGCCACTTTCTTGGCGAAGTGGCTTGCCACCTTGGCGAGGGTTTTGTTCGGTGCTATGCCTATGCTTACGGGCATGCCCACCCACTTCCTGATTTTCTTGTACAGGTTCTCTCCCCATGCCTTCAGCCCTGCGGTCTCCATGCCGTGAAGCCTTACGAAGCACTCGTCGATGCTGTATCGGAAATAGGCTGGTGCCTCCTCGCGTATGATGTCCACCACGCGCCCAGTCATCTCGCCATACAGCTCGTAGTTGGAGGAGAAGACTGCAATCTTCTGGTTGGGAAACAGCTGTGCAAGCTGGTAATACGGTGTTCCGGCCTTTATCCCCATAGCCTTGGCCTCGTTTGAGCGTGCCACCACGCAGCCGTCGTTGTTTGACAGTACGACGACTGGCTTTCCCTCCAGGTCTGGACGGAAAACGCGCTCGCAGCTAACGTAGCAGTTGTCGCAGTCGATGATGGCGTACATAATGGTTGTATAGAATGTTGTAAGTGGTAGAAATCAATGGCCTTCAGTGTGTCCCTATATTTTCTCGAACGTGCGGATAAGATGTATCACTACTCCCCACACCTCGAAGTTGTCTCCAGCCTCCACGCGGAATGTCGGGTAGTTGGCGTTGGCTGGTCTGAGTTCTATGTAACCGTCCTTCTTGTGTGTAAGGTCGAGGTATTTCATTGTGAACTCGCCGTTCCAGAATGCTACGACAATAGAGCCGTCGTGAGCCTCCACCGCCCTGTCGATAATCACCCTGTCGCCGTCGAATATGCCGGCATCTTTCATCGAGTCTCCGTCCACGTCGCCGTAGAACGAAGCTTCGGGATGTCTGATATAGTCCCTGTTGAAGTCGAGCCTGTCGTGCTTGTAGTCATCGGCTGGCGAAGGGAAGCCTGCCACCACGGCGGCATGTTCCAGCTCCAGCTTTGTCTCGAACGTTCCCGATAGTATCTTGATGTTGCCCATGTTCTCGTTAGTCTTTATGCTTGCCCGTATTCCCTGTCTTGGCGTTTCGCAAGCCATTCACATGGCAAAGGTACAACGTTTTCCTGAATTTGTTGCACGCATGTTGTATAAATCATGGTCACAGTCTGAAAAAACTGCAATAAAATGAAATACCTTCATAGGCCCGCGTATGTATAATGAAAATGGTAGGATTTGCCAGCTGGTAACTACTGAAGCTGTAATGATGGCTGGGTAGTTGCATTTTGTTTGTGCAATTGTTAAAGAAAACAAATTTTTCGAATGTTTTCTTTGTGGATTGAAAAAATAATTCTACCTTTGCACCCGCAAATCAAACGACGGGCGTTTAGCTCAGCTGGTTTAGAGCATCTGCCTTACAAGCAGAGGGTCGGCGGTTCGAATCCGTCAACGCCCACATTCAAATCCCTGCATTCATACCGGATGCAGGGATTATATTTTCACACCTTACTGGTTAAGACTGGTGCTGGTGTAACCATATATATAAATATTTAGGTGTCTTGTACACGTGAGAGCCGTCGTGATGACGTGCGTAATATGCTTTTTAGATATTTTATATGTTTACGAATGTCATGTTTCGCACAAAATGTTTAACTTTGCAGCCACAATAATACGTATTATAATATGAATCTTGATTTGCTGACAGCCATCTCGCCGATAGATGGGCGTTACAGGAGTAAGACAGAGCCTTTGGCAGGCTATTTTTCTGAATTTGCACTTATCCGCTATCGTATCAGGGTAGAAATAGAGTATTTTATCACTTTATGCGAGTTGCCATTGCCGCAGCTTGCATCTTTCGACAAAGGTCTTTTCGAGAGCCTTCGTGACATTTACCGTAGCTTTGACGAGACGTCAGCCCAGAGGGTAAAGGACATAGAGAAGGTGACCAACCATGATGTTAAGGCCGTGGAATACTTCATCAAGGAGGAGTTTGACAAGATTGGCGGCCTTGACGCATACAAGGAGTTTATACACTTTGGCCTTACGTCACAGGACATCAACAACACCAGCGTCCCCTTGTCTGTAAAGGAGGCTTTGGAGGAAGTATATGTGCCGGCGGTAGAAGAGCTTATAGCGCAGCTTCGTGAGTATGCTGAGCAGTGGGCTGACGTGCCTATGCTGGCAAAGACACACGGACAGCCGGCATCGCCCACTCGGCTTGGCAAGGAGGTGATGGTGTTTGTGTATCGCTTGTCTGAGCAGCTGGATGCCCTGAAGGCATGCAAGATGACAGCCAAGTTTGGCGGCGCTACGGGCAACTACAACGCACACCATGTCGCTTATCCCGAATACGACTGGAAGGCTTTCGGCAACAGGTTCGTAAGCGAGAAGCTCGGACTGCAAAGGGAGCAGTATACCACACAAATCAGCAACTACGACCATCTGGGTGGTGTGTTTGATGCCATCAGACGCATCAACACCATCATCATCGACCTTGACCGCGACTTCTGGATGTATATCTCCATGGAGTATTTCAAGCAGAAGATTAAGGCTGGGGAGGTAGGCTCGAGCGCCATGCCCCACAAGGTGAACCCCATCGACTTCGAGAACAGCGAGGGCAACCTCGGCATTGCAAATGCCGTACTGCAGTTCCTCGCACAGAAGCTGCCCGTAAGCCGCTTGCAGAGAGACCTTACCGACTCCACGGTGCTCAGGAACGTAGGTGTGCCACTCGGACATGGACTCATAGCTATACAGAGCACCCTGAAGGGACTTCGCAAGCTCATCCTCAACGAGGAGAAGCTGCAGGAAGATCTCGACAACACATGGGCAGTTGTAGCCGAGGCCATACAGACAATCCTCAGAAGGGAAGCCTACCCGCACCCATACGAGGCCCTGAAGGCTCTTACGCGTACCAATGCCAAGATGACCGAACAGACCATCCATGAGTTTGTGAGAACTCTCAATGTCAGCGATAGCGTCAAAGCAGAAATAATGGCCATCACACCAAGCAACTATACAGGAATATAATTATGGTGTGAGGTTTTGACTATAACACTACAAATATTTTTTTACTAACCCCTGGCCGTGAGGCTAATAAATTAAAAGATTTATGGATTCAGAAATGGAGAACAAATCGTTGGACACCTCTGCACAGCAGGGTGACAACAGCCGTGAAGGCTACAGACCCGCAAATTATCAGAGAGATTATCGTGCAGGAGGAAGACCACAGCGTCCACGCATTCACACGCAACGTGCTTACACAACAGACAAGAGCCGCACACAGGATGAAGGCGGCTTCAGACCAGAGGGCTTCGGAGCTGCTCTGCAAGGTGCTGGAGGACAGCAACAGCAGCGCCCATATCAGCCACGTCCCTACCAGCAGCGTCAGGGTGGTTATGGGCAGCAGCATGGCTATCAGCGCAACGAAGGCTATCAGCCACGTCCGAGAACAAACGGCTATCAGCCCAGGTATAACAATAACGGAGAACAGGATGGAGGTTATCAGTCGCGTCAGGGCGGCTTCCAGCCACGTCAGGGCGGCTATGGACAGCCACGTCAGGGTGGATACGGACAGCCACGTCAGGGTGGATACGGACAGCCACGTCAGGGTGGCTATGGACAGCCACGTCAGGGCGGCTATGGACAGCCACGTCAGGGTGGCTATGGACAGCCACGTCAGGGCGGCTATGGACAGCAGCGTCAGGGTGGCTACCAGCAGCGTGGCGGCTACCAGCAGCGCACACCGGGCTACGATCCTAACGCCAAGTACAGCATGAAGAAGCGTATCGAGTACAAGGAGACACACATAGACCCGAACGAGCCGATTCGTCTGAACAAGTTCCTGGCTAACGCAGGAGTGTGCTCGCGCCGTGAGGCTGACGAGTTCATACAGGCAGGAGTGGTCCTCGTTAACGGCCAGGTAGTAACAGAACTTGGTACGAAAGTGCTGCGTAGTGACGAGGTGAAGTTCCACGACCAGCCAGTATCACTGGAGAAGAAGGTGTACGTACTGCTCAACAAGCCAAAGGACTATGTGACAACTGTCGATGATCCACAGCAGCGCAAGACAGTCATGGACCTCGTAAAGGATGCCTGCCCAGAGAGAATATATCCTGTAGGCCGTCTTGACCGCAACACCACCGGTGTGCTCCTGCTCACCAACGACGGTGAAATGGCAAGCAAGCTCACACACCCAAAATTTCTGAAGAAAAAGGTTTATCACGTATATCTCGACAAGAATGTCACCCTGCACGACATGCAGCAGATTTCCGAGGGCATTGAGCTTGAGGATGGCGAGGTACGCGCAGATTCCGTAGAGTATGCTGACGAGAGAGACAAGAGCCAGGTGGGCATTGAGATACACAGCGGAAAGAACCGTATCGTCCGCCGTATATTCGAGAGCCTCGGCTACCGCGTTGTCAAGCTCGACCGCGTACAGTTTGCTGGACTTACCAAGAAGAACCTGCGACGCGGTGACTGGCGCTTCCTCACAGAGCAGGAAGTAGACATGCTACGCATGGGCGCATTCGAATAATCGATAACATCACATTCCCCTTCTCCCACACCGATGGTGGGAAGGGGAATTATAATAAATAATTATCTACAGTATGAAAAGAACTAAGGTTGTCGATGTCCTGCAACTCAGGGACTTCGGCGCAATCGTGAATGTCAAGGGATGGGTGAGAACCCATCGCAGTAGCAAAGCGGTAGATTTTATCGCCCTCAACGATGGTTCTACTATTAATAATGTACAGATAGTAGTCGACCCATCGAAGGTCGATGACAATTTGCTCAAGCAGATTACTACGGGCTCCTGCATCAGCGTCGTAGGAGCATTGGTGGAAAGCCAGGGACAGGGACAGGCAGTGGAGATACAGGCTGACGAGATTGAAATCTACGGCCTGTGTGGAAACGACTATCCTATGCAGAAGAAGGGACAGTCGTTCGAGTACATGCGACAGTTCGCACACCTGCGCCTGCGCACCAACACCTTCGGAGCTGTCATGCGCATTCGCCACAACATGGCGATGGCTATCCACACCTATTTCCATGAGCATGGATATTTCTACTTCCATACACCCCTCATCACGGCAAGCGACTGTGAGGGAGCAGGACAGATGTTCCAGGTTACTACCAAGAACCTCTACGACCTGAAGAAGAATGAGGACGGAAAGATTGACTATTCTGACGACTTCTTCGGAAAGCAGACCTCACTCACCGTATCAGGACAGCTTGAGGGCGAATTGGGTGCAACGGCACTGGGAGCAATCTATACTTTCGGACCAACCTTCCGCGCAGAGAACTCAAATACCCCAAGGCATCTCGCCGAGTTCTGGATGATTGAGCCAGAGGTTGCGTTCATGAACCTCGAAGAGCTGATGGACCTTGAGGAAGACTTTATCAAGTACTGCGTGAAATGGGCTCTCGACAACTGCAAGGACGACCTGGCATTCCTCAACAAGATGATTGACAAGGGACTGATAGAGCGTCTGGAGGGAATCCTCAAGTCGGAATTTGTGCGCCTGCCTTATACAGAGGGCATAAAGATACTTCAGGAAGCCATAAAGAAAGGCAAGAAATTCGAGTTCCCATGCCAGTGGGGCGACGACCTTGCTTCTGAGCATGAACGCTATCTTGTGGAGGAGTACTTCAAGAAGCCTGTCATCATGACCAACTATCCTAAGGCCATCAAGGCATTCTACATGAAGATAGACGAGGAGGAGTCTGGCTACAACGGCAAGAGCGGACAGACAGTGCAAGGTACGGACGTGCTGTTCCCGCAGATAGGAGAGATTATCGGAGGCTCTGTGCGTGAGGAGAACTACGATAAGCTCATGGGCGAGATACAGGCTCGCAACATCCCTATGAAGGATATGTCATGGTATCTTGACACCCGCAAATACGGCTCGTGTCCTCACGCTGGATTCGGCCTCGGATTTGAGCGTCTCATACTCTTCGTAACGGGAATGCAGAACATCCGCGACGTCATTCCGTTCCCACGCACCCCAAACAATGCAGAATTCTAAAAGGGAAAAGAATTAGGCCAGCTCACCTTCGTAGGTGTCTGGCCTTTTTCTTGTGTGTTTTTGTACTTTCTTTATATCCTGAAAAGCTATGTTACCTAAGGAACTAAAAGGTCCGTGGTAACACGGCTTTGCTTTTCAGGAAGAAACAATAGTTGGCACGCATTAAAGAGACTAATATTTATATGCTATTTTTCTGATCTCTGCCCAAGAAATCTAAATTCGGTGCAAATATAGAGATATTTTTTAAGGCGAGCAAATAATTTCTGCTTTTTTTTGTTTCTTTTAACCGATTTTCTTCAAATATCGCAGTTTTTCATCAAAATACCGTCAAAAAGTCTTTATCCGTCAAAATAAAATCTTCACAACATAGAGAGTCGATAAACGTTATATTAGACAGCATGAAATGCATAGCGTCTCTATCTCCCAAGAAATATCGGTTTACTATAATATAAATATGTATATCAATATGGGACAGTTCAAAATTATTATATCTCCAGAAGTTGAACAAACATTTAAGGGTACTATTGTTATTAGGATTGAACAGGATGAGGTGCGGTTCCTATCATCGGACAATCAGGCACAATACCGCTCCGGTACAGACATCCTCAGATTTATGGACCAAATGGCTGACAGGAAAGAGCAATTGGGCAGCATGCGCACGGCTGACACCTACCGTTCTGCAAGCCGACGCCTTGCAAGCTTCCTCGGTGGGAAACCGCTGATGGTTGATGAGGTTACCAGCTCATTGGCAGAGGAGTATGAGGGGTATCTCAAAAGAGAGGGCATGACCTTGAATTCCGTATCGTTTTATCTTCGCATACTTCGTGCCGCATACAACGAGGCTGTAAGGGAAGGACTTGCCGTCGACACGAAACCCTTTGCCAAGGTTTATACAGGAGTGGCAAGAACTTCTAAGCGCGCTCTAAGTATTGATTCCATCAGGAAAATTTTCTCTGCAAAAGTCAAGAATGACAGGCAACGGTTTGCACGTGACATGTTCATGTTCAGCTTTCTTACCCGCGGAATGTCTTTTGTGGACATGGCGCATCTTACAAAAGAGAATCTTAAGGGCAACATTCTTACTTATCGCAGAAGAAAGACCGGGCAGACAATAAGTGTTCTGTGGCTGTCGTGCATGCAGGATATCGTAGACCGTTATCCCTCACTTGACGGTCGTCATCTTCTTGGTATTCTTGATGAAAATAGTGAACTACTGGAGACGCAATACCGCAAATGCCAGATGTCCGTTAACTACATGTTGAAGAACCTGTGCCGTGAAATAGGAGCGGGTGACAATGTCACAATGTATTCTGCCCGTCATTCATGGGCAAGCATAGCCAAGGAACTTGACATTCCCGTTGCTGTCATAAGCGACGGCATGGGACACGATTCCGTTGTAACCACTCAGATATACCTGAATACAATAAGTAGCAGGATTGACATCGCCAACGACAAAGTTATAAGTAGTATCGGGATTGATACCTCTGTTTGTAAAGGGTATTGACAGCAGCTTTTTCTTGGTTCATCAGGAATATGGAGTGACGCATAATAATATATTATTCCTGAAATATATTATTAAATGAAGTGGGTGAAACCGCTTGCCATAGGAGATGAATACGTTTGCATCCCTGATAAGGTTAATAACCTTACGGCTGAAAGGTTATTAACCTTACGGCCTTAAGGTTATTAACCTTATCGGCAATGATATATATATGCATAGACCACGCAACAATA
>SAMEA3663036__coassemble_730_pt1 | contig 14048 bp, 8 predicted proteins | sample SAMEA3663036__metabat2_high_PE_031 | metagenome-assembled genome bin SAMEA3663036 (sample SAMEA3663036) | pig gut metagenome | biome: pig gut; feature: pig-associated habitat; material: faeces | place: France | collected 2012
TCTCGAAAGCGGATGCAAAAGTACTGCTTTTCCACGAAACAGCCAAACTTTTCTATAAAAAATGTGGCACAAGCACAAACATTTTCAGAAAGATTGACAACATTACACTAATTACAGAAACTATACCTTATTATATATATAGCTCACACATAACAATCATACTTGGGTGTTCTATTAATTAGGTTTTATAGAATGCCCCTATAACTATTGCTGTCTGGCCAAACTTTGGTCCAAAACGAATATTATTCCGCAAAAAGAGGTGATTATCTCTGATTTTTTGTAACTTTGCGATGATTTCTTCAATATTTTCCTATTACACCTTTACCGAATACGTACAAACCATAACAATATCAAGAGCTATGGACAGACAATCTTTTGAGGACTTTCTCCATTCACACAAAGATATTATCAGCACAATCAGGGAAAAAGCTTGCGCCCTTCACGCCAGCGTGAACCAGATATATGGTGACAAACTCCCCTACGGCTACCATCTCTGCCAGGTTGCTGATGCGGCAATGAAATACGGGCACCATGTGGCAGCTGTAGAGGAAGACATTCTGCCAATAGTCTTCGGGGCGTACTTCCACGACAGCATCGAGGATGCCCGGCTTACCTACAACGATCTGCTGAAGATAGCCTCAGGAATGCTCTCCAGAAGCCAGGCACTGATGGCAACGGAGATTGCCTATGCACTGACCAATGAGAAAGGGCGCAACAGGGCTGAGCGTGCAAATGAGCGATACTACTCGGGCATACGCTCTACGCCATACGCCCCCTTCGTGAAATTGTGCGACCGCTATGCCAATATCTCCTACAGCTGTAATGGCAAGAACGACACCAGGATGCGCATGATTTACCAAAGGGAATGGCATCATTTCATAGAAGCCATCACATCAAACAGCACCGATGTACGCTTACAGCTTCCCGAGGGCCTGAAAGAAAGTACCACGATGATGCTCTCACAGAAATAACAGTCTGTTGGCTGCTATTCTGAAAGTCTGCAATGTTCATCTTGTACCCCCAGTATTTTTCCACTGAGCCATTTCGGTTGCTGATGAGGTAGCATACTGTAGCAACAAATCTCTGTTCTTAATGTCGCCGTAGGCTGCTCGCAACAACGCAATAGTGCTTGTTTGTATAGGGGAAGGAATACGTGATTCTTTCATTTATTTGGCTACTCAAACCACTTCTGCTTGTAGTGAGGGATGCAGATGCTGCCAGACTCCTCACCGTCAGCGCGTTCAATGACGAGATGGTGAGTGGCTATCATATAGTAGATGACATAGGCATGAAGCTGCTGCTTTTCATCAGTCCAACTGAGGAAGATTCTCCGGTCTTCATCGGTGTCATCGTCTGTCCATGCCTGATAGTTCACAATATTATCGATGGACTTGCGAATGCGTTGGTGAAGTGAGGCAAACTCTTTCTCTGATGAGGGGGCGCGAACAATACAGGCTCGGGTGGGACAGCGACTGTCTATGCCCATCCACCAAATATGCCCTTCGTGGTCGTTGCTGAGGAAGAGTGTGTCGATAACCTCCGCACCAGCCTGTGATCGTAAGTTCGAGATTTCTTTCTCCATCAGTTGGACGAGTTTGGTGGGATGGCCTGTTGCGAAGTGAACGGTTTGTTCAGCCCCTGTCAGATGGTCAATAAGTCTTGCGAAACCAGGCACGACCTCACCAGGTTGGTCGGAGCGTGATATCACGCGGACAAGGCAAAAATACCCGTGATAAAGACCCGCCAAGAATAGGTGGAATTCACCACCTACGATGAGCGAGCAGGTGCTGCTCGCCAGATAGACATCGCCACGAATCACGCGGTTGCTCTGGGACAGGGTCACATCAGGGTGCCTACCATATCGGTTCACTACGTTTAGCCACTCCTGCATGTCCTTGAGCGTTGGCGATGGCAGCAAGATGATTTGAGCTTTGGTGCGGCTGCGCTTCCCTGTGGCTCCAAGCCACCACTCATAGTCTTTATCTCCATCATATACGAACACAGTATCAACTATGCGAGCATCTTTGCGATGGGTGAATTCCTCGTAAAGATGTGTGAGAGGAGCAGCTTCCTCTGCCGACAGTCCCTTTTGGCTGAAGCCTACGCCCGACCCTTTTGCGGAGCTACTGGTCAGGCTGATGCTGCCAGGACTGTTCACGCCGTACTTGAACGTCATCTTCGAACGGTTGTAGGTCATGAGGAAGTAGGCCGACGTGTCTCCAGGCTCTGGCTGTAGCCGCATGGCGATGCGACCTTCGAATACCTCACCAGCCCTTTCATCGGTCATTTTCCGCAGGTGGGGCAGCTGATCTATATAAGGTCGGATGCCATTGATGAGTTTAATCGTAGCCGCCATTGGCCCGTTGTCGATAGTGATTTCGCCACGTGTTGCATGGTTGCGCCCATTGCTCTCAATGACTAAAGAACCGTCGAGGCAATTCAAGGCCAGATAGTTCATAATGCTGTCAACTGCTCGTTCAGTTATTGACTGTGCTTGCAAGCCCATTGGGCAGAGCAGTAATAGAAATATAACAAAGCGCTTCATATTGTTTCTTATTGGTTTTCAAATTCATTAATCATGGCTGTCAATTCATCGTCCATAGCGTCCATCTCGCAGTCTATGCACACATCGGCTTCGGCCTTTGCAAGAGGATAATCCTCTAAAGTCGCAATGACATTAGTCTTAGTCTTGGGCGTTGGCTTCTTTCTTTGAGCGGGAAGCGGATTCACTTCTGCAATCTGAGGTTGTTCTTTTTCTGGTTCTGCTTCTTGCTCTACAGGCTTGGGGACTTCTGTTTTTGCTACAACATTTGATGACTCTTCCTTCTCTTCTGGAATCATCGTTTCCACAAGAAAGAAGATGCATGCAACAGCAGCGGCTGCACTCATAGCACGAAGAAACCATAACTGCACAATTTTGGCTCTTGGGACAGAAGCTTTCTCTATTGCAGCAATCCGCTCCATCACCCTGTCCTCAATTTCCCTGGGGAGTTCTGTCATTGGGCGGCGTTCCTTCCTGCGGTGCATGAGCTGACGGAGTGCGTCGTCTTTGGGCTTTATGTCACTTGATGTCTTCATCTGTTCTTTGCAATTCTTTTTTTAGTCTGTTTCTGATTCGTCGTAGCCGGCTTGCCAGTATGCCGGCCTCACTGTCGAGTATGTAGGCTATCTCCTTCAGAGCCCGGTCGTCTTCGTAGTAGAGCCGCAGGAGCATCTGGTCATATTCGGACAGCAGGCTGATGGCCTTGTCAAGTCTCTGCAGTCGCTCCTCGGCAATGTCTTTCAACCAGTCGTCTGCATCAGTCTCTTCGGCGTATTTCAACAGCCTTTCGTCCTCATCCCATGAGAGCGCAGGAAACCGTCGTCGTTTCATTCGACGAATCGCCTCGTGGTATGCTATGCGGTGAAGCCATGTGGCGAACGATGCCTTGCCGTCGTCATACTGACGGAGAGAACGGAATGCATTGATGAAAGTCTCTTGCACAATGTCCTCCGCTTCTTCGCGATTGCCGATGACACTCTCAATGAAAGCAAGCAATGTGCCTCCATGCCGGCGCATTAAGTGGCGGAAATCCTCCCTTTGGCCACTTAATATGTGTGCTATTAGTGTCTTGTCGTCAATCTCCATCTCAGGTTCTTTCTATTATATAGTCACAAAGGTAAGAAATATGTCGCACTATACAGCTCGTTTTTATTTTCTTTTTCATCTTTCGTCCGACATTTCCCTTTTATATTCTCTCACCGACTTGCCGCCCATGAAGCGATAGACGAGGGTAAACTGAAGGGCACCACGGTTGTTGCTCTCCCACGAATTGAAATAGTTGGTGCTTTGAATGGCTGGCGATACGACTGTAGTCCTGCTGATGCCATCGCCCCACTTGAGAGGGGAAAGAGCCAAGAAGCTCAGGGTTAGACGGTCATGAAAAAAAGTCTTGTCGATGGAGAAATAGAGCAAATCATCTTTGTCGTTGATTGAATAAGTCTGTGGAGTAACCATCTTATTGTGGTTCATCTCGTAGGCCATAAAGGCTGTCAGGTGATACTTGCGGTTGTAGTATTGCAGCGAGGTCTTAAAGCGTAACTCATGGCCATGCTGGCTGAAATCCCCATACTTGGCACTGGGCATGGCAGCCAGCGCGTCAGCTTTATAGACGAAGTCTTTGGCGAAACGCTTGGTGAACGACACACTGACCCACGGCGAGAGGTAACGCGAGTTGACGTATGTACTGGCAACGTAGTCACCATCCACACCACTGGGCAGACTTCCGTGCCGCAGTTCGCTGATGGCAGTAATGGTGTTGGGCGCGTAGGTCACACCTGCCTGAGCATTGAAGCACCACCAGGCATCGAACCATACCTTCCACTGATGGCTGACGCTGGGGCGCAAAAACGGATTGCCACCGCTCCATGTAAGCGAGTCTGTGAAGAAGCCGTATGCTGAGGTCTGATTCTGGGTAGGATGATTGATGCTATAGTCGTAATTAAAGCGAATCCAGTTCTTCTCAGTCAGTTTGTGCCAATACATTGCGCTGATTGACCACACCAACTGGTTATCTCCGATGCCGTTACTCCATACATGTACCTGTTCTATCCTGCCGCCAACAGATGCCATGTTGTGTCCAATGCTGTCGAGCCGCCCCCAGAGGTTAAACCATCCATTGTTGCGAAGAAATCCGTTATTGTTAAGTTGTTGCTGACTATCGAAGTCCTTGCGTTCGTAATCCTTCCATGTGTTGTTATAGCCGAATTGTAGTTGCAGACGGTTGTCATACCAACTGCGCCTTGCTCCAGATCGGAAGCGGGTATAGTGCATGTGGTCGTTATAGTGGTTGAGCAGAGTAAAGGTCGAGCCATGCTGAAAGGTATTATCGGGCGTGTTTCGATTATACACATAGTTGATGTCTGCTTCATAACTCCATGCTCCTGACCGTCCCCGATAGAACAGGGCCGTGCTGTGATTGTGGTTATAGGTATTGTTGATGCTATGCACGTCCAATGTATCAATAGTACCAATATTCATGTGTCGCTGCTCCAACAGATAGTTTAGCTGGTTCTCGTCCCGGTTGTAGTCATATACGTAAGCCCACGACAAGGAGTGGTTCTTATTGAGCTGATAGTCCACTGAAAGATTCACTTGATAGTCCACATTGTCTAACAGTTTCTCGTTCGTCTCGTCATTGTGCAGTACTCGCTCCGTCAGCTCTTGCATGGGGTAAGTGCGTTCATACCACTCCTGAAGTACATTCTTGTTATCAGACATTCTCGTCACGTTGGCAACAAAATTCCATTTGTTTCTCGTGTAAGTGAAAGCACCACTATTGACAAACCAAAGGAACTTGCCTGCATTCGGTCCGGCAGGCATTAGTCTTGTACTGGCACGCAGATAGCCCTCATAGCCTTCATAGTTTTTCTTCGTCACCAGATTGATGAGCGCATCATATCCTTCGTACTTACCTTTCGGCCTGTCGATTATTTCCACTTTCTCGAACCTCAGATGATGCAGGTCCATCACGTAGCTGTAACCTTTCTCCAGACTGTCCACCAGCACGATGATGTTCCCCCTGCCGTTATACTCCACGCTGTTGCTCACAGCATTCCAAGTCAGACCTCGGATATTTCCCAGCATCTGTGCCGTGTTGCGTGCGCCCCTGCGCATTTCCTTGGTGATACGTACCGTGGTCTTGTCACCCTCGGTGCGAATGCTCGAAGCCACCACGCTCACCTCCTTCAGCGACACGTTTCGTACCACAGAATCACTTTGCACCTTCAACGTATCCTTCTCCTGCGCCCGCGTTGTCAATGACATTGCCGTAAGCAGGGTCACAAGTACAAATCTAATAATCTTTCCCATGTCAGTAAAATGTTTGATGTTTCTACTGACATATAGTTCATGTACTCAAAAATATGTCGTGGAAAGAGAAACAATTCCTCCACAAAGAATGAACCCGTTGGGCTCAGCCACTTCGCCCAGCGAAGACCCTCTTCAAGTCAATTGAAAAGTTCATTTAATGTCACTTCGCTGTTTACAATGCTCTTTTGCATTCCGTCAGCCACACCGAATGTCGCAACAAACGTATTCACCAGTACCTTTGTACATTTCGTAGCCTCACGGAAGATTGTCATCCGCTGGCGTAGCTTCTTTTCGTATGGGACCTTCGGCTAATAAGAAGGGGGTACAGTTTGATGTACAAAAATTGGATATCCTAATTCTGAAGTTCATGTCGGTGATGGTCGCGCTGTAAGCGCAAAAGCACATAGCCCAGGGTGTCGCTACGCTTTACCCTGGGCTATGTGTTTTTGCCCTTTGCCTTTCCTTTCAGCCGGCGACCTTTGGTTCAGGGCGTTGCTACTGATTTTTGTACATCAAACTGTACACCATAGTACTTAATACAAGTCCTTTCTCAAAAAAGTTGAAAATCAATAGAACCCGCCTGTAAAAATTGTCAGCTGTAGTTCAGAGATTGAGTCACATCATCTCACACTCCACTCGAAGATGCCTGCCGACAGGTTGTCGGGCAGAGTAACCTCCAGTTTTAGGGCCTTTGTCGTAACAGGTTCGAAGTTCACCGTGCAGGCAGCCCCCTTGGCAAGAGGATAAGCGTCGGCACCCTCTACAGGAGTCCAGTTGCCGCTGTTGTCCTTGTAGTAGACCTTCCAGCTCTTAGGCACGGAGCATCCTCCCCACGGCTGGTCGTCAAACCAGTATACGGTACAGCTCTGCACCTTAGCCTCTTTCTCGAAATCGTAGCTTATCCACTCCGTGGAAGCCTTCTTTGGCCACCAGTGCGCATATGGAATGGAGCGGTCGCTGCCGTCCTTCGGAACCAGTCTGTCGTTGATGCTGCTGAGAGCAGGAATATTCATAGACGAGGCCACCTTGCTCGTAGAAGCCTGCGTTGCAGGCTCAGCAGGTCGTGTAGCCTTCAGGTCTTGTGCCAGCCACACCTTCATGTCACCATTTCCTCTATGACACCATGCATAATACGGGATGAGAGTCAGCTTAACGTCAGTGGTAGCCAGTCTGCCAGCCTTGTCGAAAGCAAGCGTCTGCGCATTGGTAGACAGTGTTTTTATCCTCATACCCTTGTAAGCCGTCAGCTTCTGCTTACTTGCCTCCGGGATGAAGGCGTCGAGTGTCTGCTCGGCTATGTCGAACTTCGGGTTCTGGTTGATGATAATATTCTTTATGTCGAACTTATTGTCCGGCCACTCTGCACAGTACACTAACGGTCCGCGTTCAATCTCCACCATACCGCGGTCTTCCTCAACAAGGTTGTTTGCCCTGACGGTACGTGGTTCCATATCGAAATGTATCTTTACTACATCATTCTTCTTCCACTTCCTTGTTATGGTGAAATATCCGTCTTCCGTGATACAGCCGTTATCGGCACCTATTTCTGTACCGTTCACGGAGATATAGTACCCCAGCCTCTTATTGTCGCTGTAGCTGTAGAGGTCGCTTGGCACAGGCTTGTTTTTCACCCATCCCGGCACCCTTATCTTCAATGCGAACTGTCCTGCAGAATTCTTGTTGATGGTGAGTCTCACGTCACCATCATATGGATATTCCGTAGCCTGCGTCAGAGCCACATCCTTTCCTGCCACCTTCAGTGTGCTTGAGTTGCTTAGGAACAGGTTGACATACACATTTCTGTCCTTTACTGCATACACATATCCTGGCAGAGAGGGTATGAAGCGGCAGATGTTGCTTGGGCAGCATGCACATCCGAACCACGGCTGGCGCTGATGCTGTCCCATTGACTCCAGCGGATTAGGATAGAAGAAGCCTCCACCGTCGAGCGACACTCCGCTGATGAGTCCATTGTATAGCGACCTCTCAAGCACGTCATAATACTTTGACTCGCCATGCAGCAGGAAGAGCCTGTAGTTGACATACACATTACCTATGGCGGCGCAGGTCTCACAGTATGCGCTCATGTTTGGCAGGTAGTAGTTTGGTCCGAAAGCCTCTCCACTGGCAGTAGCTCCGATACCGCCTGTTATATACAGTTTCTTGCATACGATGTTGTCCCAGATATTGTCTATGGCGTGTATATATGCCGAGTCACCGGTCAGTGCAGCCACATCGGCCATACCCGCATACATGTATGCTGCTCTTACTGCATGTCCCACGGCCTCGTCCTGGTCAACGACGGGCTTATGGCTCTGCGAGTACTCCTGCTTGATGCTTGTCTTTCCCCTATAGTCGAGGAAGAACTTCGCCTCATCCAGGTATTTCCTGTTTCCCGTTACGAGGTACAGCCTGCACAGAGCCATCTCCGCAATCTGGTGTCCCGGCACCACGCATGCCTGTCCTGGCTTGTCTCCGACCTCCTTGACCACACAGTCGGCATATCTGATGGCGATGTCCAGGAACTTCCTGCTGCCCGTAGCCTGATAGTGGGCCACGGCACCCTCTACCATGTGTCCGAGGTTATACAGCTCGTGGCTCAGGTCCTCTTCCTTCGACCATCTTTCCTTACCAGCCCAGTTATGCGGGTGCTTGGGGTTCATGGTTCTGGCCGTATACAGATATCCGTCAGGCTCCTGAGCAGGAGCAATTATGTCGAGCACTGAGTCGATATACGCTTTTAGCTTGGCATCTGGATAGGTCTGCAATATATAGCTTGCGCCCTCTATGGTCTTGTATGGGTCGGTATCATCGAATGAGAACGGCATAAGCTTCGTGACATTATAGTCATCGCTCGGATGCACGGCTCTCTCGAAATTCTTGTACCTGCCCTCGCTTTCGCACTTGCTGAACGCCAGCGGAATAGTGACATTCCGGCTTGCCTCCAGACGCTGTCCCCAGAAACTGTTCTCCACAACCTTAACCGAGGTAAAAGGAACGGGAGAAATGGGGTAGCCGGCATTGCCCTTTACCTGCGCATTGGCAGCAAGGAGCACCATTCCGGCCATCATTGTCATCGATAATCTTTTCATTGTCAATATTTAATAGTTAGTTTATTTTTTTAAGGGGAGTTATGGGGGAGTTAAAGGGGAGAAATCTTCATGAGGAAGCCACCGCCCTGCGCCATTCTGATATTTGCAACTCTGCCATTATCGACCACGAGGTCTGAGATTTTATAGTCTTCCGCGTCATGGTCGGCATTCACCCCGTCCGCCATGAGCGTTGCCTTGTATGTCTTGCCCTCTGTCAGGAATTCGAACTTCAGGGCAATGTCCCTTGCGTCCCAGTTGGTCTGTCCAGCCACATACCAGTCATTGCCCTTGCGTCTGGCCGTGACAATATACTTGCCTATCTCGCCATCAACGATGCGTGTCTCGTCGAACACCACAGGCAGTGCAGCGATAAACCGCGTATATGTCTCATCCGCCTCGTAGCTGGTCGGCGAGTCTGCAAGCATGGTGAACGGGCTGTCCTGAACGACATAGCATGCAGCCTGGTGACACCTCGTACCCATAGAGACCGGCTTCTCGTATATGGCTCTCCAGTCTTTCCGCGTGCCGTTCCTCATTGCACCCGGCGTAAAGTCCACCTGTCCAGACATCATTCTGATATATGGGAACGTCACGTCATACAGCGGCATGTCATGCTGCCTCATGTCTGTCCATCTGGCCTCCTCCATTCCGAACACAGCCTCGTAGTTGAGGATGTTCGGATACGTCCTGTTCAGTCCCACGGGCTTGTATATGCCGTGCAAGTCAAGAAGCAGATGATGGCGGGCCGTGGCATCGGCAATTCTCTCCACCATCTCCACGGCCGTCTGGTCATCACGGTCCATGAAGTCAACCTTCAGTCCCTTCACTCCCATCCCGGCGTAATGACTGCAAATCTGCTCAAGGTTCTCGTCGAGGACGTTAAACACCGTCCATAGCACAATGCCCACACCCTTTGTCCGTGCATAGCTGATCAGTTCCGGCAGCCTTATGTCGTCAATCGGGCGCATCATGTCCCCGCTCTTGGAGTCATACCATCCCTCGTCGAGTATCACATATTCCAGTCCATGGCTGGCTGCAAAGTCTATATAATAAATGTATGTCTCATAGTTGATGCCAGCCTTGAAGTCTACGCCTTTAAGGTTCCAGTCATTCCACCAGTCCCATGCCACCTTTCCCGGCTTTATCCACGAACAGTCCCCGACCCTCGATGGTCTTGCCAGGGCATACACCATGTTGTTGACGGGCATGTCACAGTCGTTCTCTGCCACGGCGATGATGCGCCAGGGGTATGTCCTTTGTCCCTGCGACTTGGCAATATACTTCTCCGTCTCACCTACGTAGGTCATGCTTCTCCATGGATATCGCTTCATGGTCTTCGGGTATGGTGCGAACAGTGCCCTCAGCTTGCCACCGTCTGCCTGCACGAACATTCCCGGATAGCTCACCAGGTCAGACTCAAGTATGGTCACCTTGGCATTGCCGCAGTCTACTGTTGCCGGTAGGAATGCAGGCAACGATTGCGCCGTGTCTATGGCCGTCTGGTGGTATGTGTTCTGGAATGCCATGGCGAACGGAGCTTTGTCGTTGGTGGAATATGCAAGCCACGCCCTGTCGTTCTCTGTGAATGCGAAGCTGGCGTTCTCGTCCACGATGACGGTCTCTCCCTTCCTTGACGTGGTAAAGCGGTAGGCCACTCCCTCGTCGCAGGCCAGCACCTCCAGGGCAAAGCCGTCGCCAAGAGACAGAGTTATCGTCCTGGCCGCAAAATCAAACGAGGCCTGCCGGTAGAACGGGGCGTCAATCTTCTCGCTCAATTTCTTTGCAGCAGTCTTCCTCGCCTTTCCATTCTGCGGCACCTTCCGTCCGTTGTCCACTACGAGCGATATGTCCTGGGCGCAGGCCAGTGTCTTTCCGTCGAGGCAAACCTTCAGCGTCAGCTTGTCAGATGCCGACACCACCGCCTCTACCCTACCGTTGGGAGAGCACACGGTGAAGTCCTTTGCCATGGCTACACGCTGCGCAAAGTAAGCGAGAAACAGAATTAGAATAAATTTAAGTTTCGTCATAATTGTAAAAGGTTAGTTGTGTTCGGGCAGACAACGACATGTCCGGTGCCTATAGCCGATTGGTTTTCATGCTCATCACCAAAGCCCTTAGGGATGAAGTGCGGCTTTCTCTTGCAAAGATAACAAAAAAACACTAACGCAGAGTGTCATGAACGTACACAAAAATATGAAATATATCCAATTTAGACTTTTTTTGCATCTTTGTAGAGTTTTGTTGTCGTGACATTGGCATATTTTTCATAATTTTGTGGCTGTGGTGAGGCATCAGGCCTAACCCCATCCCTCAACAGTAACCTAAACAACAAAAACAGATCAGATGATGAACAACAGCAAACTCATTCTCGTGGCCATGGCCTTTGTGTCGGCAACAGGCATAGCCGCCCCAAAGGCTGACAAGCAGCAAATACGCGAGGTGCCATTCAACAAAGTACACCTCAACGACAATTTCTGGTTGCCGCGCATAGAGGTCAACCGCACCGTCAGCATCCCCTCCGCATTCCATGAGTGCGAGGTCAACGGGCGATTCGACAACTTCGCCATAGCGGCAGGACTCATCAAGGGCGAGCACCGTGGAGACTTCTCGTTCGACGACACCGACCCCTACAAGGTCATCGAGGGCGCCAGCTACAGCCTTGCCGTAAAATACGATGCCAAGCTCGACCATTACCTCGACAGCGTAATCAACATCATCGCAAAGGCGCAGGAGCCCGACGGCTATCTCACGACATGCGTCACCAATAAGTGCACACGCCTGTCAGGATGGTGGGGCAAGAGCAAGTGGGAGAAAATCAACTCGCACGAGCTATACAACTCCGGACACATGATTGAAAGTGCCGTTGCCCACTACAAGGCCACGGGCAAGCGCACGTTCCTCAACGTAGCCATACGCAATGCCGACCTCATCTGCAAGACGTTCGGCCCTGCCGAGGGACAGATACACCGTCCGTCAGGCCACCCCATCGTAGAGATGGCTCTCTGCAAGCTCTACCTCGTGACCAACAATAGACGGTACCTTGACATGGCGCGCTACTTCGTAGAGGAGACTGGACGAGGCACAGACGGACACAGGCTCAGCGAGTACTCACAGGACCACAAACCCATTCTGACACAGGACGAGATTGTCGGTCACGCCGTAAGAGCCGGATATCTCTACTCTGGTGTTGCCGACGTGGCGTCGCTGACTGGCGACACAGCCTACTTCCATGCACTGGAGCGCATCTGGGACAACATGGCATCGAAGAAGCTGTTCATCACCGGAGGCATAGGCAGCCGCGCGCAGGGTGAGGGCTTCGGTCCCAACTACGAGCTCAACAATATGACCGCATACGCTGAGACTTGCGCAGCCATTGCCAACGTATACTGGAACTACCGCATGTTCCTCGCGACGGGCGATGCCAAGTATGTTGACGTTTACGAGCGAGCACTCTACAACGGCGTGCTCAGCGGCGTGTCCCTCGACGGTGATAAGTTCTTCTACGACAACCCACTTGAGTCCATGGGACAGCACCACCGCCAGAAGTGGTTTGGCTGCGCCTGCTGCCCAGGCAATGTCACCCGCTTCGTTGCCAGCGTGCCCAACTACATCTATGCCACTCAGGGCAATGACGTCTTCGTGAACCTGTACATCCAGGGCGATGCAGACATCAACGCCAATGGCAACAAGGTGAAAATCAGCCAGACCACACAATATCCTTGGGACGGAAACGTGGCCATCACTATCAACCCCAGAAAGCAGTCGCAATGGAAAGTCATGCTCCGCATCCCCTCATGGCTATCAGACCGTCCCGTTGCCAACAACCTCTACAGCTTTGCCGACAGCAAGGGCGGCTACACCATTAGGCTCAACGGGCAGACCATACAGCCCGAGATTGTCAACGGATATGCCGTCATCGACCGCAAATGGAAGCGTGGTGACAAGGTGGAGATAGCCATGGACATGGAGGTAAGGCGCATCAAGGCAAACGACAATGTCAATGACGACCGGGGAAAGACAGCCCTGCAGCGAGGCCCGGTGGTATACTGTCTTGAGGGACAGGACCAGCCCGACAAGGACGTGTTCAACAAGGCCATCATCCCGTCTGCCGACATCAAGGCCGAATATGTCGGTGACAAGCTCAGGGGCATAGTGGAACTCTCAGGACAGGCCGAGCAGACCAACAGCGACGGCACCGTTACGGCAACGACTTTCAAGGCCATCCCCTACTCCACATGGAACAACCGCGGCTACGACAAGATGGCGGTATGGATTCCCGAGTCACCGATATACACCCACGTGAAGCCCGAGCCTACCATAGCGTCGAAGGCACGCACCGTGTTCTACCGCAGTGCTATACAGAAGGACGCACCCGAGACAGCAGCAGTCGAGGGTGAGGCATGGGGCGTCAATGACCAGTGGGAGCCTACCCGCTCGTCAGACACATCGAAGCCATATCACTACTGGTGGCTAAAGGTGGGGACTCTGGAGTCTATCGCCTACCAGTTTGACAAGCCTTACGAGGTGAGCAACGTGCAGGTTTACTGGCTCGACTTCGACCACTACGACGGTAGCTATCGCGCTCCGGAATACTGGAAGCTCTACTACCGCGACGGCGAGACATGGCGCGAGGTGGAAAACCATACGCCATACGGCACGGAGAGAGACTGCTACAACAGCGTAGACTTCAAGCCCGTGACCACCACCGGACTGAAAATCGAGGCCCAGCTCCGCAAAGGCTACAGCGGAGGAATCATAGAGTGGAAAGTCAACTGATAACGGAAGGCGTGCCCAATTTCACAAGGGCACGCCTTCATGCTTATGCCGCATAAAGCTAAAAGCAGCTACTCCATGCCGTTTGTAGTGAACCAATAGGTGTAAGCAGTCGTGAGATAATTAAGTAGGGTGTACAGTTTGATGTACAAAAATCAGTAGCAAGAAAGGGCAAAAGCGTTATTTATCCAGCTGTTATCTACGCTTTTGCGCTTTCAGCGCGTCATTATCCTACACGAAATAGGGTCATCCGACATTTCGAGTGATTACCATTTATATTTATAGCAGTGTGCTCTGTATTTGTTACCTTCATTGCCGATAAGGTTATAAAT
>SAMEA3663036__coassemble_774_pt1 | contig 13448 bp, 8 predicted proteins | sample SAMEA3663036__metabat2_high_PE_031 | metagenome-assembled genome bin SAMEA3663036 (sample SAMEA3663036) | pig gut metagenome | biome: pig gut; feature: pig-associated habitat; material: faeces | place: France | collected 2012
TAATAGTAAAATAACAATGAAGAAGTTAACTTTTGAGGGTTCATAGAATACGAGTTGGAAGATTTTGCTATGATTACCAATATTTATATTAGACAGAAAAATATCTTGCAAGATATCAATGGCCGAAGCACTACGCCATTGGGAGCAGACCAGCTATCTGCAGAAGAGACAGTGTGATTGTTTAACATATTGATAATACGGCCATGAAGAAACTGAAAAAGTTTGTGATAAATCCGTCATGTCATCCTTTGGACATAAAATCAATGAGTGAGATTGTTGGAGGAGTCTCCTCAAGAACAACTTCCTGTAGCACTTCTTGCGGTTCAAATCCTCAAATAAGTATTACTAATTGTAATGGTGACTGTCGGGCTAAAGAAGGGCATTATGTTGCATGCATAGGTCCCACTAAGCAGTATTGGAAATATTGTGAGTAGTAAAAGTTGGGGTTGGTGGATTTCCACCAATCCTCTTTAAAGCGACTATATGATTAGGAAACTAAAATACATAATACTAATCGCAGCACTCTGTCTTACAAATGTCGCTAATGCCGACATGATTCAAGGTCGTGTGCTTGATGCTGAAACACGTGAGCCATTGGATGGCGCACATGTGGAGGTGTCGGAGGAAATACCTGACTTTTGCACCATGAGCACAGTAGCATATACGGACTCTCTGGGATATTTCGGCTATAGATGTTCTGGTGGGACAAACCTTGTTTTCATGGTCAAGTTCCTTGGCTACGAGGCAAGAGTTTTCCGTATGAGGGGGACGGATGTTGGCGACACCATCCGCATAGGCGACATCCTGCTGCAGCCCAGTGAGGTGCTGCTGAATGAGGTGCTGGTTAGTGGCAGCCAGCGACGCTTCTACATGCGAGGAGACACGGTTGTCTTCAATCCAGGTGCTTTCCAGATGGATGATGGCGATCGCTTGCTGGACCTTGTTTTGAAGTTGCCCGGCGTAAGCGTGAGGGACGACCGCCTGCTGTGGAACGGCGAGCCACTGAAAATCCGCATGAACGGCTTGGAAGCACTGAGTGAGGAGTTGTTGCTGAAGCGGCTGCCCGTAGAAGCTGTGGCTGATGTGAAGGCATACGAGCGCAAAAGCGAGCTGGAGAAACGAACGGGCATAGCTGACGGCACTCAGGAACATGTGCTTGACGTTACCATCAAGCCCGGATTTATGGACAACTGGTATGGCAGCGTTGAGGCGACAGGCTATACCAGCAAGAACTATGGTACGGAACTTGACGGCATGCGCCTGAGCGACTCCGACCCAGTCATGCTGTTCGGCCATGTTGGCGATGAGCCTAAAAGGGTTGTGACTCACACCATGGGCAGCTCTGGTGGCGAGAGTGGAGGTACTGCCGTACGTCAGCAGATGGGGGCGGCAGGCTACAAGCATGTATGGCGACCGGCCTTCAAGGTGGAGAACAGCAGCTACATGACCCTGACTGCTGGAGCCAATCACGCAGATCGTCCGCAGAGCAGCTGGCAGAATACCCGGACTTTCCTTCCTGGCACTACACCCACGCAGACCAACAGCAAACTGTACAGCTACGGGCACCAGTTCAAGGCTCCCCTCGACTTCTCGTCCTTTATCAATCTTAGCCCTAAGAACACGCTTTTCCTTACAGCACATGCGGCGTACGAGAAAGATGAAACCAGCAACCGCTCAGAGCAGCAGACGTTTGAGTCCCTGACGCTCAACCCCGTCAACTCCTCCCTTCTGCAAACATTGTCATCGTTGAGAATGTTTACAGGTACCATTGATGGCGAATTGACTCACTATACAGCTAAAGGCTCCTTCACATTATCTGCAAGCCTACATTACTCTGACACGGATGATCACGGCAACTCCGTTGGCGAGTACCGTTACCACCAGACAGCCACGGAGACCGTGGACAAGCAAAGCTATGATGCTCCTAACAGCCAACTAAGCATATCAGGAAGTCTCAGCCTCAGTCATGGCTTCACAAAGCAGGCAATGTTCCATGCCCATTGGCACACAACCTATGCCCATACCTTCCGCAACGAGCGCCGCTACAGGGCAGGCATGACTGATTGGGACAACAGCTTCCGCAGGGCTGATGACCTATGGCTCAACGAACTGAATACAGACATGAATCTGACATTTCAGAAGATAACATTGAAACCAGCTCTCGTACTGACTCACCGTCATGAGCAGACCGACTACCGCAGGGCAGCCCTCGATACGTTGGCGCATCGTGACCTCCTGCTTGTACGTCCATCGCTGGAGCTGACATGGCGCATCCGAAAGGGGATGAGCCTGAAAAGCTATCTCTCTTACGACGAGACTCCTGCCGACCTCCTCGACTGCATAGCCTATACCGATGACACAAATCCACTGTTGGTATACCAGGGCAATCCTTCCCTGACAACATCACATACACTGAACGCCAATCTCCGATATAACTTCATGCAGACTCGTGGCAGTCAGGTCCTTGGCGTAGAGGTCAACTATGCAAGGGTATACGCCCCTATAGGCATTGTACTGCAATACAATTCGCAGACTGGAGCGTATCGCTCACAAAAGCAGAATGTACGTGGCGGAAGCAGCTGGGGCGCATCATTGAATTACGAACGCTCGTTGGCTAAGAATCTCCTGTTGGAGAGCAGTGTCTCAGAACAATGGAGTGTGTCCTACGGCATCCTTACTATGATTGACGAGCAGACTGGTATATGCTACAACCGCCAGAACCTCTCTAACCTTATGGCCAGACTGGGACTTGTCTATGATTTCAATAAGCTTTCCCTCTCGTCATATCACGATTTCAACTGGAACCGCTATGACTACAGCGATGATGCCCAGAATACAGACAATATCTTCCGTTATTCTACGGAGCTGAGGCTCCGCTACGATGTCAGCCGTTGGACGTTCACAATCGTTCCTTGTTTCTATCTGAACCGAGGATATGTCTCTGACAGGATGAACAACAACCTGCTCGTCCTGAACGCAGAAGTCAGCTGCAAGTTCCTGAAGAACCGTGCGGAGCTGACCCTTGCAGCCCGTGACATTCTGAACAAGGAAACCGAATACGCCTCTTCCATCACCGCTACTACCCACACCGAGTCTGGCAGGAGTTTCCTGCATCACTATGCCACCCTCACTTTCCGATATGTCTTTGACACAAGAAAAAAATAATAGAATTTATGAAATTCCCCAAACGCTTTCCACACTTCAAGCAGAACAATTCCTCTGACTGTGGGCCAACATCCCTGCGCATGATAGCACGGCACTATGGGCTTGATTACTCGACAGAGATGCTGCGGAAGCATTGCCACATCACAAGGCATGGGGTCAATATGCTCGGAATTAGCGAGGCGGCACAGTATATAGGCTTCGACACAGTGGGGGTGAAGATGACTTTCGAGCAGTTGGAGGAATATGGAGTGTTCCCATGTATACTGCATTGGAATCAGAACCACTTCGTAGTTTGCAGTGGCATCGAGAAGCAAAAGATTGGAGGATACAAAATCCGCATATCCGACCCTGCCTCACAGCGCCTGAGCTATACGAGAGAGGAGTTTTCACAGTGCTGGATTGGCCCTAATGCGGACAAGTGCAGCTGCGGTGTGGCACTGATGCTCGAACCCGGCGACAACTTCGGCAAGGTCGAGGATGAGTACAGGAAAAACAGCCGTGGCCTGCTGTCGTTTGCACGGTATTTCACTCCTTACCGCAGCATGATAGGACAGCTGCTGCTGGCAATGCTGCTGGGCAGCCTGATACAGATGGTGCTGCCGTTCCTGTCGCAGGCGATGGTGGACCAGGGCGTCAACGGGAGGAACCTGAACGTCATCACGCTGATACTGCTCGCGCAGCTGGGCTTCTTCGCCGCCACGCTGAGCATCGACTACGTGCGCTCATGGATTATGCTCCACATGAACTCGCGCATAGACATACAGCTCATAGCTGACTTCCTGATAAAGCTGACTGCCATGCCGCTGCAGTTCTTTGACTCGCGCATGACGGGCGACATTCTGCAACGCATCGGTGACCATGGGCGCATAAAGAACTTCCTGCTGTCCAACAGCATGCGCATAGTGTTCTCGCTTGTCAACTTTGTGGTATTTCTCGCCATACTTGCATATTATAATGTTGTGGTGCTGGCGATATTCGTTATTGGCAACACGCTGTATGTTGTCTGGATTTCATTCTTCATGCGCTACAGGAGGGAGCTGGACATAAAACGCTTCAACCTGTCTGCCATGGAGCAGAGCAAGATGATACAGCTGGTGCAGGGTATGCAGGACATAAAGCTCAACAACTGCGAGCGGCAGAAGCGATGGGAATGGGAGCGCATACAGGTGAGGCTGTTCAGGGTAGGACTGAAAGGACTGCGAATAGGGCAGATACAGCAGTCTGGCTCGGTGTTCTTCACCCAGACAACACACATAATGATTTACTATATTGCAGCGAAGTCTGTCGTGGACGGCTCCATGACTCTCGGAATGATGATGTCGCTAACATACATCATAGGGCAGGTCTCTGCGCCAATAGGTGAGTTCATTGGGTTTGCCCAGTCGTTCCAGGATGCGAGGATAAGTCTGGAGCGTCTGAACGAGATACACTCGCAGGACGATGAGGAGACTGGCATTGACAGGAAGCTTGCGGTGCTGCCTGCCAAGCGTGACATTGAGATAAAAGACTTGTCCTTCAGCTACAACGGCTCTGAGAGAGAACTGGCCCTGAAGAATGTGTCGCTCTCCATTCCGTCCCATAAGGTTACGGCAATTGTTGGTGCGAGCGGATGCGGAAAGACAACGATGATAAAACTATTGCAGGGTTTCTATGAGCCTACCCGTGGCAGCATTGAGGTTGGAGGCGTCAACCTGTCTGAAATCAATCCGCATGTATGGAGGGCTGCCACAGGCTCCGTGATGCAGGACAGCTTCATATTCTCCGACACCATAGCCAACAACATATCCGTCGACTCGGACGGTACGGACAGGGAACAGATGGTGAGCGCCGCACGTATGGCCCGCATAGATGACTTCGTAGAGTCCCTGCCAATGGGCTATGAGACTATAATAGGCATGGAGGGAAAGGGAGTGAGCCAGGGACAGCGTCAGCGCATACTGATTGCACGTGCGATATACAAGAATCCCGAATATATCTTCCTTGACGAGGCAACCAACTCGCTCGATGCCGCGAACGAGGCAATGATTATGGACAACCTGCGCCATTTCTATGAAGGCCGCACGGTCGTTGTCAGTGCCCACCGTCTGAGCACCATACGTGATGCGGACCAGATTGTGGTCATGGATGGAGGGGAAATAGTGGAGCGTGGCAATCACAAGTCTCTGTTGGAGAAGCGTGGCAGGTACTATGATCTTGTCCGTCACCAGATAAATATCATAGAGTAACTCAACTTCGCAAGTAGTAAAAGGGAGATAAATGAAGATATGAGAAAAGAACAGACACGTCAGCATTGCCCGGATGTGGAGCGGCTCATGGGTGGGCGACTGCCTTTCGTAACACGACATGGTGTGACGGTCATCGCCATACTGATGATTACTGCTGGCATTTGCCTCCTGATGTCACACGGACACAACCAACAGTTGGCAAGGGAGATATTGAGCTACACGATAGAACAGATAACGTCAAAGTATAAGTGAAATGAGAACAAGAAACTGCGTAATCTCTGCCGTTGGGCAAGGCAGCGTCCACCGAATGTGGACAGAAGGGTGTTGTGACTTTGAGCTGCACCTGATAGTATATGATGACTCCATGGATTATTTCCGCAATGATGCAGAATATGTTTGCCACATCAGGGGATATAAACTGAATGTCATTCACAAGTATCTTGAGGCCAATCCTCAGCTAAAGGACAAGTATGACTATTTTTTTCTGCCAGATGATGACATCCGCATGGATGCAGCAGCAATAAATTCACTGTTTGCCGCCATGCGCCGTTATGGACTTAAAATAGCCCAGCCGTCGCTGAAGAGGTCATACTATACTTGGCCGCATACTCTACATGACCCTTTCTGTAAGCTGCGTTACACTAATTTCGTTGAGATGATGGTACCATGCTTCTCGCGTGAAGCGCTGAATGATGTGCTGTTCACATTTGGAGAGAACAGTACGGGATGGGGGACCGAGACCCATTGGCCAAGGCTGATTGGCCGTGGAAAGAATGACATGGCCATAATCGACGAGATTATGGTGGTGCATTCACGACCGATACAATCCGGACAGGAGCTGCACAATCGGGAGCTTACGGCATACCTCAACAAGTATGGTCTGGTAACGGAGGTTGAGGAGTACGGCTGCATAGGGGAATTTACGTCAGGTTTGTGGCGCAGGGATATATTTCTGGCTGTTAGAGACATGCTCGTTCACTGGATTGGGACGGAAGTTCTGTGTGCCCAGACGATGGGTATGGACGGTTATTTCGGCTATGCCTATTTTCTGTCTCTTCTCAGCATGGCAACTGAGTCAAGGCAATATGCCGACATGGGCTTGGACATTATATCGCGTGTTCAGGATTATGCAGGTATGATTATTGACGACATGAGTTTCCGGCATGGAATAACAGGGTGCGCATGGCTTGTTAGGTACCTGTACGCTGAGGGACTTGTGAATGACAGTCCTGACAGCGTGCTTGAGGATGTTGACAAGCATATATTGTGTTATGGTTCGGAACATGTCTCGGAAATTGGATTGGATGGACTTGCAGGCTTGGGCAAATACCTTATGTTGAAGAACCATGACTTTGGTAGCGGTGACAAGGCTCTGTGTAGTAGTGTTGCCGTTGCAATAACAGACAGGCTGGACAATAGTACGGCTGAGGACATTGGTGTCGTGCTTGATGCCCTTGACTACCTGAAATGGCTGGGACATGATACGGGAGGTATGGTCAGAAAGCAAGAGAAGGCCATGGAAGATGCAGGTCTCGGACATGTGAGCCGTGCATGGCTGCATTACAGGCTTTACAAACATGGCTGCGGCAATACCTATCTTAGGATGTCCGCGGAGGAACTCTCAAACCTGCGTCCGCAGCTGATAACGCTTGATGATGCCGTCATGCTGTGTGAGATGATGACGAATGTATAACCCACCATATCTGTGTAAATCTATGAAAACGGCGATTATGTATGTTACCCATATCTTTCCCGAGAACATTGTAAGGGAGATAGAGAAACTTTCGGCTGAGACTTCGGAAAAGGCCGACCTTTACGTAGTCTACCAGTCTGACAGGGTGACTCCTCCAGCTGGTCTGAGAACAAAGACACATGGTTTTTCTGTCTGTCGCTTGAATGGTTACGGCTACAGGAGCTGGGGCTGTACTATTATGGATGGCAACTTCCATTTTGTCCTCCTGGACTTTTTTCTCTCGCATCCAGACTATGATTATTACTGGCTTGTAGAGTATGACGTGCGGTTCTCTGGTAACTGGAATACTTTCTTCACCTTCTTTGAGGATAAGGATGAGGACTTTTGGTCTGCTTGCATAGAAACATATTCCGATAACTGCACATGGATTCGCTGGCATGAGATTGAGCTTACAGGCATAACAGCCGACAATAGTTTCATGCTAAAGTCGTTCAATCCCATTTGCCGTTTTTCGAACAGGGCACTAAGGCTACTACATGGAAGGTGCCTTCTGGGAGACCGGGGGCACAACGAAGTTCTTATGGCTACGCTGTTCAGATATTTCGACATGAGCATTGCAGATTTTGGAGGACAGGGCAGTTTTGTGTCCCCAGGTTGTGAGAACCTTTTCTACAAGGAGGATGTGAGCGGCGGTGATAGTCCAGGCTGGACACACAGGTATCGCCCCATGCATAAGGAGAGTGAGATGAGACTGAAAGACATGATATATCATCCTGTAAAATAGAAATGATGAGGAAAAGACAATATGACTACCTGATAGTTGGTTCAGGACTGTTCGGAGCAACGTTCGCATACATGGCCAGACAAAGTGGCAAGAGCTGTCTTGTGATAGACAGCCGACCACACACGGGTGGAAATGTATATTGTACCGAAGTGGAAGGAATAACCGTACATTCCTATGGCCCCCATGTATTCCACACCTCCGACAAAACAGTGTGGGACTTCGTTTGCGGTTTTGTAAACTTCAACAGTTTCCGTCTCTGCCCACTTGCTAATTATCATGGGGAGATATTCAACCTTCCATTCAATATGAACACGTTCAGGCAGATGTGGAATACCGTAACGCCAGAGGAGGCGAATGCCGTGATAGAGCGTCAGCGGTTCAGGGGAGTCGTTACCAACCTTGAGGAGCAAGCACTGTCAATGGTAGGTGAGGATGTCTACCGCAAACTGATAAGCGGATATACCGAGAAACAATGGGGACGTAGTTGCTGTGAGCTTCCTCCATTTATCATTAGGCGGCTCCCCGTCAGGCTTGTATATGACAACAGTTATTTCGATGACCCATATCAGGGTGTGCCTGTCGATGGATACAATTCTCTTGTCGATAAGCTTCTTGAAGGTATAGAGACACGTACTTCGGTAAACTTCTTTGAAGGACTATACAGATGCTGGAGGGACGTGGCTCATGAGCTGGTATATACAGGCAAGATAGATGATTACTTCCATCGCTGTCTCGGGCGACTGGCATATAGGTCGTTAAGGTTTGAGACTCAGGTGGCCGGTATCCCCAACAGCCAGGGTGTTGCAATAATGAACTTTACGGATAGGGAAACGCCATATACGCGCATTATCGAGCACAAACATTTCGTCTGTTTCGGCAATGATGTGTATGCTAATCCTAAAACTGTTATAACGAGAGAGTATCCAGACTGCTATGCCGATGGCAAGGAGGCCTATTATCCCATAAATGATGGGACCAACAATACTATATACAGAAACTATATGGAATTGGCCAAAGGGGAGAGGAATGTGATTTTCGGAGGAAGACTTGCCGAATATGCTTATTACGATATGGATAAGACTATTGCAAGTGCGCTCGCGGCATGGGAAAAGTCTTCCGTTGTTCGTAAATACACATAAGGTGGGTTCTATTAATTCCCACCGAATTAATAGAACCCACCTTAAGTGATGGTGTGAAATTAAAAAATGACTGCAAGAAAATGGTAACAAAGAACAATTTGTGTAATGAGGGAAATATGAAGATGCCAAAAGACAACAGAAACTGTATTGTAGTAATAACCCATGTGGTAAACGATGGAATAGAACGATACTTGAAATATTTAAATGAGGAGGTGTCTGGAATTATGGATATGATAGTTCTATACGACAGTCATGGTCGTCAGGTTGACAGCAATCTGTTTTTTGGTATTCCCTTCTTTGAATTTGACTCGTCCACTTTACAGAACTTCTTCCATATGGGTGACCGGCTGCTGGCCAACTCGCTGATACCTCTTCTGGAACTTTCCCAACAACATAAATATGAGCACTACCTGCTAATCGAATACGATGTAGCTTTGGTCGGAAGCTTCCGTAAGTTTGTAATGACGGTTGACAGCCAGTATGATGCTGATTATATCCACATAGCAACCGATATGGAAGGTGGAACGTCAAACCATTGGCCTTTGAGCTATATCCGTGACAACACTTTTAAAAGTCTATGGTTTTCGTGGAGTCAGATGTTTTATGTCAGCAGGGGCTTTCTTGATGATTTAAGAGATTTCATAAAGACTAATGAAACAATCCATTATGAGTTTCTGATGCCGACAATGGCGTATAGTGGTAGATATGTTGTCAGGCAATTTGAGAATTTCGGCTACAGGTTCTGTCTCTCATGGGGACCTGCCAATGTGTTCGAGAAACTGTATGTCAACGAACATGCGGGTATGACATTCTATCATCCTGTAAAGAACACTTCTTTATTGGTGCTCAATGGGGATGTCGGACGATAGATGGGAGATTAAAAGTACATACCTAACTTGACAGTGTACCAATGCAATAGCCCGAAGAAGAAATAAATGGCGGATGCCGAAAAGCTAAAATAGAGTAGGCACTATTAAATGTTTTAATTATGAGGAAAATACGCAAATTTATGGTTTCGTCTCAATTAAACAAACGTTTGTCCGCAATGGAGATGCTGTCTATTGCAGGAGGAGTCGAATGGAGTAATGTTGACATTTTCAAATGTACTTGTTCCTTGACAAAGTCGTGTGGAAGTGTTTATACAAGAACCGTAAACGTGAAAGCTACGAGTCAGTCTGCAGCAGAATCCGGAGTGTTAAGAAACGATTGTCAGGGATATACTAGTGCGTCTTGCCAATTTCTTTCTCACATTAATGGAATATGGTAAACTGCATTACGGTTCCTACTCTTCAACTTACTTTATCTTTTCAAAATTCCAAATCTAACCAAATGTGTTAGCAGGTTTTATCTGTAGATATAGCGAAAAGATTATAATTATAAGATTATAATTATGAGGAAGGAAGTGGGAAGAACGAAGATTGTTTGCAATCCGGTACAACAAAAAGGCGTGATATCATATTATCAAGAAAGAGCTTCCGCTTATTTGTAATTGGTATCTTGCCTTTTATGTCATTTCGATATGTTCCAACATTTTAAAAATTAATGGTTATGAGACACACCATATCACATATTCTTCTGTGTTTGCTTGCATTGCTCGCATCACAAACTTCTATGGGACAGAGTGTCACGCTTGTAGGGACAGTTCAGGATGTGTTCTTGAAAAAGCCCCTTGTTGCTAAGGTTTCCGTTTACGAGATGGATAGTACGACATGCGTATTGGATTCTGTCCACGTCGAAAGGATAGAGGACTACAATGGCGACATTCTCATAGCTCCATATTATGCACCTGTCAAAGCCGTCCGGCATGACTATCTTGTCAGGGCAGAATTGGAGGGATATGATGTGGTGTGGCAGAAGGTCTCCGTGTCGGACTCCCCGGAGAAACAGGTTCCTGTGCCAACAATAGAGATGAGACGGGCACGTCATGTCACGCTCGGTGAGGTCGTTGTGACGGCCACGAAAGTGAAAATGTTCTATAGGGGCGACACCATCGTTTATGATGCTTCCGCCTTCAGCCTGCCTGATGGCTCGATGCTTGATGACCTTATCCGCCAGATGCCGGGTGTGACGATGAACGAAGCAGGGGAGATATTTGTTAACGGCAAGAAAGTTGACGAGCTGCTGCTTAACTCACGCTCGTTTTTCGGCAGTAACAATCAGATATTGATTGATAACTTGCCGTATTACACGGTGAAGCATATCAAGGTGTATGACAAGAAGAGCAAGAGGGACGAGGTGACGGGGCGTGATGATGCTCCAAGGCAATATGTGATGGATGTCAATCTTAAGCAGGATTACCAACGCGGCTATATTGCCAATATTGAAGGAGCTGGCGGAACGGACAATCGCTGGTTGGGACGAATGTTTGGACTTGGTTTTACTGACTTCTGCCGTTTTACACTGGTTGGCAATGCCAATAACGTCAATGAGACGCAGCATATCGGTAAGACAGGCTCATGGTCTCCAGAACGTTCACCACACCTGATGGTTACGACACGGAGTGTGCGTTCAGAGACTGACTATCATTCACGTGATGATATGCTGGAAGACATCTTCCGCGCAGAGTTTGTATCGTCAAAAGAGGAACTGCAAATGTACCAAAGACATGAGCAATTCCTCGCAGGCAACACCCCGCTATCCATTACCGACAGAACGGGACAATCGGAAAAATGGCAGCTTGCGCTAAACAACAACTTCACCATGTACGCCCCGTTCTTCATGATGGTTTACACTGATTTCAGTTATGGAAAACGTAAAGGAACATCCAACTCCATGTTCCAACAGTGGGGCGACACGCTCACGGCATCCATGCGCACCATCGGTATGAGCGAGGGAACTTCGTGGAATGGACTGATGCAGGTGCTGGGTGACATCAGAGTTGGCGAAGGGAAGAACATTACATACGTAGCCAAGGCGGAGCATAGCAGCGACAAGTCGGAGAGTGCCAGCCATTACAATACCAGGAACTATGTAACACCATCGGTGGAACAGCGCTATAACATTGGGGATTATGGAAAGCAGGTGACATCAGGAGAGCTGAAGCTTGACTATATAGGCAAAGCGTTTGACAAGACTCAATTCAGAATAAAGAACATCACGGGATTATCTCGAACCGCTATCCATGACTATCTTTATCATCCCGACACCTTGCTGCTGGCTTCTCAGCTGGAAGCACTTTCTTCCATTACTGATTTGAGCAACAGCTATGACAGTAAGCTCCGCACGCAAACAAATACGACCGAAATAAGCATCTACACCAGTAATGAGCTGCAACCGGACATGAAGTCGTGTACCAACTGGCTGTTTGGCCTGCAAGTGCCACTCACACGCCAGAAACTTCACTACCAGAGGGGATCGCTTGACACTATTGCCACAAGCACGACGCTGTTTGTCACTCCATGGCTGTCGTATAGCTTGAAGACTGCAAATAAACGCGAGCTAAGCCTGAACATCAGGCACACACAGGCCACGGCAAACATCTACGACATGATCAACTATCGGGATGACAGTAACCCACTGGTGGTAAAGCTGGGAACACCAGGTCTGAAAGGCAATGCGAGCACAAACTTCGGAATAGAGTATCTCGGTCATGGAAATGGGCACAGCCAGAAACAGTGGAAGGCCTCTGCATCGTTTGACTATCATCATAGGGATGTATCGCAGTCGGTAATGTACAATCCAACAAATGGAATCTACACTTATAAGCCAGAGAATGTAAGAGGAGCGTATTTTGCCAGCGTGAAATACCAAATATACAGCTCTGTTGGTGAGAAACGGTTATGGACATGGCAGAATTGTATGGATGCCAACCACCACCACTCCATCGACCATGCAATGCTCGCAGGCGAGACCGAAAGCCGCCTGAATGCCGTTAACACCCTGACCATGCACGACAACGCATATATACAATACAGCAAAGGCCCGCTGAATATCCGCGCCACGGGCGACATCAGATGGCGGCACTCGGAGGGCAAGATGTATGATTTCGAGACACTGAACGCCACCGACTTCCAGTACGGACTCTCTGCCCGCTACACCATACCTGTACTTAATACCACCCTGTCGGCTGACGGAACGATGTACTCCCGCCGTGGCTATGGCAGCAGCGAGCTGAACACTGACGACTTCGTGCTGAATGCCTCCATCAGCCAGTCCTTCTTCAAGGGTAAGCTCATCGCTCGCATTGAGGCCTTCGACCTGCTGCACCAGCTGTCGTCCACCCAATACACCGTGAACGCACAGGGACGCACCGAGACCTGGTACCGCTCGCTGCCCCACTACGTTATGGCGCATCTTGTATATCACTGGAACAAGAACCCGAAGAAGAAATAGATAAGAGTATGAAATTCCCCAAACGCTTTCCACACTTCAAGCAGAACAATTCCTGTGACTGTGGGCCGACATCCCTGCGCATGATAGCACGGCACTATGGGCTTGATTAC
>SAMEA3663036__coassemble_797_pt1 | contig 13143 bp, 8 predicted proteins | sample SAMEA3663036__metabat2_high_PE_031 | metagenome-assembled genome bin SAMEA3663036 (sample SAMEA3663036) | pig gut metagenome | biome: pig gut; feature: pig-associated habitat; material: faeces | place: France | collected 2012
CAGGGTACAAGGCTTTTGAAAAAAGCAAACATTCATAACCCATCAAAAATACAATTGCAAAACATATCATCTCCCCTCTCTCTTGGAGAGGGGTCGGGGGTGAGGCTTTAAAACTTAACAACCATGTGTGGAATAGTATCTATCTTCAACATCCCATCGCAGACACCAGAGCTGCGTCAGAAGGCATTACGTATGAGTCAGAAAATCCGTCACCGCGGTCCTGACTGGAGTGGTATCTATTGCGGAGGCTCCGCAATACTTGCCCATGAGAGATTGAGCATTGTTGACCCACAGTCGGGAAAACAGCCTTTGTTTTCTCCCGACATGAAGCAGGTGCTTGCAGTCAACGGAGAAATCTACAACCATAAGGACATACGGGCCAGGTTTGCCGGTGACTATATGTTCCAGACGGGTAGCGACTGCGAGGTGATACTCGCCCTCTACCGTGAGATGATGGACAAGACTCCTGAGCCATCCGATGCAGACCTCACAGCGATGATAGAGCAGCTTAGCGGCATCTTCGCTTTTGCTCTCTACGACGCCGAGCGCGACACCTTTCTTATAGCCCGCGACCCTATAGGCGTAATACCTTTATATATAGGCTACGATGCTGATGGCAAGGTGTATGTGGCAAGCGAGCTGAAAGCCCTTGAGGGGCAATGCGACAGATACGAGCCGTTCTTGCCGGGACATTACTACTGGAGCCGTACTCCGGGACAGAAGAGGTACTACACACGTGACTGGTTTGAATACGACAGCGTAAAAGACAATAAGGCGGAGGTGGCCGATGTCCACGACGCACTTGAGGATGCCGTGAAGAGACAGCTTATGAGCGACGTGCCTTACGGTGTGCTGCTCTCCGGGGGGCTCGACTCATCTGTAATATCGGCCATAGCAGAGAAATTTTCCGAGCACAGAATTGAGGAGGACGGACAGACGAAGGCCTGGTGGCCACGCCTCCACTCCTTTGCCGTGGGACTTAAGGGTGCACCCGACCTGGCAAAGGCGAAGCTCGTTGCTGATCACATCGGTACCGTACACCACGAGATTAACTACACCATTCAGGAGGGACTTGACGCTATCCGTGATGTCATTTACTTCATTGAGACATACGACGTGACAACCGTCAGGGCCAGCACCCCTATGTACCTGCTTGCCCGTGTCATCAAGAGCATGGGTATCAAGATGGTGCTGTCGGGCGAAGGAGCCGACGAGATATTCGGCGGGTATCTCTACTTCCATAAGGCACCTACACCGCAGGCTTTCCACGAAGAGACGGTGCGCAAGCTCTCGAAGTTGTATATGTACGACTGTCTACGAGCCAACAAGAGTCTCTCGGCATGGGGCGTAGAAGGCAGGGTACCGTTCCTCGACAAGGAGTTCCTTGATGTAGCCATGCGCCTTAATCCCGAAGCGAAGATGTGTCCTGGGCAGACCATGGAGAAGAAGATAGTGAGAGAAGCCTTTGCCGACATGTTGCCTGCAGAAGTGGCATGGCGGCAGAAGGAACAGTTCAGCGACGGTGTAGGCTATTCGTGGATAGATACCCTGAAAGAGATTACAGCATCGGCAGTAAGTGATGAGCAGATGGCCCACGCCGCAGAACGGTTCCCAATCAATCCTCCTCGCAACAAGGAGGAGTACTACTACCGCTCCATCTTTGCTGAGCATTTCCCTTCGGACAGTGCCGCACGCAGTGTGCCGAGTGTGCCGAGCGTGGCCTGCTCGACAGCCGAGGCACTGGCCTGGGACAAGGCTTTCCTGAATATGAACGAGCCCAGCGGACGGGCTGTGGCTGGGGTGCATGAAGCCTCACCTCTCACCCCTCTCCAATAGAGAGGGGAAATAACCACCTTTAAAGGATAAAAACTCATTGGTGATATATATATTACTCAACATTCGCAGGTAAAGGAAGGCAAGAAAGAAGTTATGATGGAGAGTTATGATAAGCCAAAACCCTTTCAGGGGTGAAACATTTGTCTCCTTTTCTTATTATGTCCGGTATGCTACACTTCCTCGCATGCCACCATTTCTACTCCACGGTAAACGACGTATACCTTGTGTAGGGTGGTGTGGGCAATGTGCTTCTCCACGTTCACCGTGTCGGCATATCTGCACACCTGCTGCCGGGCCTGTGTGACGGACGCTGCCACCTCGTTGTCAGTGGCGTGCGGCCTGAGGTATTTGAGCTCTATGATGTACTAGTGCTCCATGTCGCGGTATATCTCGTGCAGCGGGCAGAGGAAGATGTCTGCATACCCTCCCTGGTTGTCGAGCTCCGAAATGGGACGGTAGTAGCTGCACTGGCTTGTCAGGGCGAGAGTGTAGCCATGTACGAACGCCTCTCCCTTCTGCCGGTCACGCTGCGAGGCGTATGTGTATATGCTGTCGGCTATATATTGGAAGAAGGGCTTGAAGTCACCATCGTATGCCATGTTTTCCTCAAGACTGCCAAGGCGGTATCTGTCTGCATCAAGATGGTTGTCTCGATAGTTGTCAAGCAGATAGGTGTATACACCCACTTCTGTTAATAATATGCTTCAAGAATAATATATTATAATGCATCACTCCATATTTCTGATGAACCTAAAAAAAGCACTTGGCTGCAGTTATGTTCACGGGCTGGAGTGGGTGTGGGTAGAGGTGCCTGTCCCCACAAAATTTCTACTGCCCCATTATCGGTCCAATATCGCCAGCATTACTTTCCGTGAGCCTGAATTATCCCATAATCGTGGTAAATTCAGCGTGTTAATGAGATTTTCTTCTAATTATTTATCATGGTTTGCCAATAATTTACTAATTTTGCACACGATTTGTCACATGCAAGATTTTTTTGTTTTTTATTCACATATATCAATTTAAATTATCAAGTATGAGAGAAACTTATTACTCTAAGGAGAGTTTGCTTTCACGCACTCTTATGCTTCTGGCATTGCTCCTGACCTTCGGGTGGAGTGGAGCCAAGGCTGAGGGTAGCGGAACGGCAGACGACCCCTACGTAATCAAGGCTGGTGAGACACTCACCATGCCCCAGTTAAAGGCTTTCTACGCTAAGTTCGTCGTACCGGAGGATGTCACTACCGATGATGCAGCGTTGGTGCTCGACGGTCTGAAGGACATGTTTTTGGGAGTCTATTCAGATGCTGCCTACACTACTGACATTACTCAGGACAGCTGGTACAGCGGTAGTAACCCTTACACGCTCAAGGTGCCAATCCCTAATGGTACTGCAGCAGGAACAACTTATTATTTCTATGAGTCGTTCCCGATGAACACCACAAACATCGAAGTTACCTATGGTGCAGGTGCAGCCACTGTGGAGAAGCCTCTGACCCGTCTCAGCGTCACACCTGCAGAAGGACAGAACCTTACAGCGTCTTCAAGCCTTGTCTCGCTTCAGTATTCACGCAACGACATCAAGGTGACAAGCTGCGTAATGGAGGTCTACAGCCATGGCACAGATACTCCAGAGCTGAAGGCTACTAAGTCGCTTGCTGCTAATGTACAGGGTGCATTCGTCTCCATCGAGCCTAAGACACAGCTGATTGCGCTCTACAATGAGGGCATTCTGGAAGCGTGCGATATTATTAAGGTGAAGGTCGGTGTGAAGGCTGTAAACGGTGACAATACCATCTGGCTCAACGGTGTGGAGAATAGCGTAGACGAGATTTCGTATATCGCTACCGAAAAGCCAGTCATGCTCACCAAGACAGTCAACACCCCGGGCAACGGCCTCAACACATTCCTCTCTTGGATGCCTGCCGACTATGCCAACGGCCTTGCACAGTTGCACTTCGACGGTGCTCTCGACACCCAGAACGCTCCTGTAGTGAAACTCATGTATGGTGATATCGAGTCCGACGGTGAATACTACGAGGAGGTATTGCCAGTTAAGTTCTTTGGCGATAACATCCTTGCTGTCGACCTGAGAGGAAAGCTGCGCACACCTGCTACCATGAACATTGCAAGCCTTAAGGTTTATAATACCATTACTCTGAGTGTCAAGGGCGTAAAGGCTGCCGATGGTACTTTCGTATACTCTGACGGAGTCGGATCGTTAGGTTCTTTCAGCTTTGACTATACATATAAGGCTGTTGAGTACGCTACGACAGTAGACTTCACTCCTGCCAGTGGAGCCTCCATCGACAACGTGAAGAGCATTGAGCTTTGGGCAAACGAGACCGGTGACGGCAAGGCTACATTCGCAGGCGTGCAGTTTGCATATACCGATGGTGGCGAGGCTAAGACGGTTGTCGTTCCCATGTCACAGATTACATCTGAGGCCGACCCTGATGAGGCAAACGCTACTATATATACTATACCTGTACCGGAGTTCAGCCGTGATGCCGACACACAAGTGGTGCTCACCCTTACAGGTCTGTCTACACCAGACGGCCTTGACCACTCTGCCGACTTTACTGCAACATACACAACAGCCGGACACACAGCTGCCGTTGCTGCCGTAACAAGCGCGTTGATGGTTTCTGGTGATAACACCATTGACCTCATCACAGCAGAGAGCATAGAGAAGCTCATCGCCGACTCTGATGTGAAGATAGCAACCAGCATGGACGACGCTATCGGCTGCATGCAGTGGCAGGTGGTAAACACTACTACTGGCGAGACCGTAAAGGCCGTATACGACACAACGGAGAAGAACGGTGAGGGCCACTGGACATTCTGGGTGCCAATCGACTACAAGTTCTTCGAGGGCAACCAGTATGGCATAATTCTCAAGGGATGGACCGACGCTACGGCAAAGAACAACGGTGAAGCGCCGATATTCGAGCAGACTATAACAGTTGCCGGCGCTACAAAAGAGTACAAATACAGCTCTGTGACTCTCGTAGAGCCTGCCGAGCTCTTGTACAGCCAGAACGAGGCAAACTTCAGCCTTGAGAGTGCTGAGGACAAGACTATCAGCTTTACATTCAGCGATGCCGTTACTGTAGACCAGGCATTTGTTGCACTTGGTTTTGGTGAAACAGACAACTGTGATGTTGCCATGAGTAATGACAACAAGACTGTGACCCTAACGATATCTGATAATGTCCTCTCTAATTACCACAACTTCACCGTAAGCATGCTCGTCAAGGATGCGGAAGGACTTGTAGTGAAGGGCAACAACGGCGAGGAAGACAACTCATTCATAAGCGTATACGTTGACGCCAAGTTCAACCTGCCTTATGCCAGCGTAGTAGAGCCTGCCAAGGACGCTACGGTAGAGAAGATTTCTTCCATCAAGTTTGGATATAGCAAGGGTATCGGTGAAGGCACGGGCAAGATTGTCATCATGGACAAGCTGCGCAACACCATTGCCACACAGAAGAGCATGACACCCGTTGTCCCTGCCGACCAGGAGGACAACTGGGACTATATCCCAACGGAGATTATCGTAAACTTCGACAAGGAGATTACAGCTCCCGGTACATACGTGGTTTATGTTCCTGAGGGAGTCTTCAACCTCGACCTCTCAGCCCAGGGCTTCGCCGTAAAGAGCAACCACGAGGAAACGTTCTCACTCACTGTTGACGGTGAGGTTATTCCTGAAGCTCCTGCCAACGTTACCGTTACTCCTGCAGCAGGCAATGTGGAAAGTCTGAATGAGATTGTACTCACATTCAACGACTATGAGACATGTGCCTGGACATTTGCAGTTGCTCCTACTATCACCCTGCCAAATGGTGAGACACACAACATCAAGAACTATGAATTTGGTGCAGCAGACAACGAGCTTAAGTGTACCATGCCGCAGACCCTTACCGATGAGGGTACATACGTGCTGACCATACCTGCCGGTGCCGTTTGCTTCAACGACAACCCTGATAATGTCAACGCTGCATTCTGTGTAACATATACCATAGGTGGCAAGACTACAGACACTTATGCTACTGCATCACCAGCTCCTGGTGTCGTTGAGAGCCTGAAGGATATCTTTGTAACATTCAATGAGTGTGGGGCATGCTCATGGTCATACGAGATTATGCCTACTATCACACTGCCTGATGGAAGCGTGAAGACTCTGACAAATGAAGAAGCTACCTACGACTGGGATAATCCTGACATGCGTGTGGTATGGCTCAAGCTTTCCGAGGCTCTTTATGCTCCTGGAGTTTACGTACTGAACTTCCCTGCAGGAACTTTATTACTGGATGATGATGTGCCATCTAAGGCAGTATCGTTCACCTATACTATTGAGGCTGGCAATACTATCGACGTAACAGTAAACCCAGCACCGGGTGAGGTGGCAAGCCTTAGCAGCTTCGTTCTCTCGTTCGCTGACGACCCATTGGCAACAAATACCTACTGGAACGTTAACGATGACGGCACCAACGCTCCTTATGTCATCGACGCTGAAGGAAACAAGTATGCATGTACTTATGACATCGACTGGAATGGTGACGAGGAACTGATGGTGACACTCAGCGAGAACATTACAGCCGCAGGAAGCTACAAGCTCGTCATACCTGCTGGTGCCGTTATGCTCAATGGTGTGGCTACCGAATCAGATATCAAGTTCAACTATACCGTAACAGGAGAAGGCGGCAGCTCTGCATGGAATGTCACATCCGACCCGGCCAACGGCTCAAAGGTTACATCTCTTGAAACTGTTATCCTGACATTCAACGACTTCGACCCAAGCAACGGTATCGACTACGCATCCGAAGAGCCTATGGTTCTTACCGACCCCAACGGTGTTGAGCATAAGCTGTCGTGGACTAACGCCGAGTTCCATAACGGTGTGTATAATGCCGTTAGGATAGCATTGCTGGAGGCTAATGACGATGCATGGACACGGATCGACTGCACAACTCCAGGTACATATACTCTTACCATCCCTGCAAACTCTGTATGGGAATACGAGAACCAGAGCAATATCATCAACGAGGACCTTGTCTTCACCTGGACAGTTGTAAAGCCATGGGCTGTTGAAGTAACTCCAGAGAACGGTTCTACAGTGAAGGTTCTCGAGGGTGTCACCGTCACCTTCCCTGACTTCACCACCTCAGATGGTGTAGCATACGATGGTGAGACTCCGTTGGTACTCACCGACCCGGATGGTGTTGCACACAAAATCACTCCATACGCTGTAAATCAGTATGAAGGGGCGTATAACGCTATCTCGGTAATACTCTTCGATGAGAACAACGAGGAAATAGATGGTAGCAAGCGTGGTACATACACGCTCACCATACCTGCCGGTTGTATCAATGACTATACCGATGAAACCAATACCAATACAGAATTCACATTCTCTTGGAATGTAGAGGGTATAGACGTGACAGTCAACCCGGCTAATGGTGCTGAGGTAGAGAGCCTGAAGCAGATTGCCGTAACATTCGGCGACTATCAGGTTGTTGACTGGAACTGGGCTGCTGTTAGGGAGACTCCGCTGATCTTCTTCGACAGCATGGGAGATCCTGTACAGCTCACCATCGACAATCTCGACATAGACAACAAGAGCACTAACACCCTGCTCATCACGCTGCCTGAGGAGTACACTGCCGTTGGTACTTACAGCCTCACTATCCCATCTGGATATGTGGTTCTGAACACAACTACACAGGAGACCCTCGACATGGACCTCAGCTTCTCTTGGAAGATTAAGGGCGAGCCTCTGACCATCACTCCTACACCGGGTGTTGTTGATGAAATCGGTATGGTATTCATTACCTTCAACGATATCGACCCGAACATAGGTATTGTGATCAACCAGGATGCCTACAACGAGAATCCTGCTGTCTTCACCGACAAGGATGGTACGCAGAAACAGATTGGTTTCCGCCGCATCACCCAGATGTACCCGACAAACAACACTATAGCCATCACTCTGCCTGTTGACGACAACATCACCGAGGTTGGCACCTACAAGCTCTTCATCCCTGCCAACACCGTTTACGGCTATCTTGACAAGAGCGTGGTATATGCTGAGGACATCAACATAGAGTGGACTATCACTACTGCCAGCGGCATCTACGGCATCTTCGCCGGTAAGAACGAGAAGGTAAATGTCTTCACCATCGACGGCAAGGCTGTTCTGAAGAACGCTGATGCAAGCGACCTCAAGCAGCTCGCTCCTGGTAAGCTTTACATTATCAATGGCAAGAAGTTTGTCGTTAAGTAAACGGAACAGATTTCTGTAATATTCTTATCAAGGGCACTCACTTCGTGTGGGTGCCCTTTTTGCGTGTGTTTTCTTATTCTCAGGAAATAGTTTGGTACATGAGAGTTTTTTACCTATCTTTGCAAAAAGAACCTAAACCGCATTGCAATGAGAGAATTACATCCAGCCAAAATAGACGTAGCCGTGCTGCTGCTCTTCTTCAACCGTCCTTCCACATTCCGCCTTGTCTTCGACGAGGTGCGCAAGGCACGACCCTCCCGGCTGTTCCTCTATCAGGATGGCCCCAGGTCGGACAAAGACCTGCAGGGAATAGCGGAATGCCGTGCCATTGCAGAGCAGATAGACTGGGAGTGTGACGTTCACCGTATGTACCAGGAAAAGAACGTGGGCTGCGACCCGTCTGAATACATATCTCAGAAATGGGCCTTCTCGATAGTCGACAAGTGCATCGTGCTTGAGGATGACGACCAGCCAAGCCAGGCGTTCTTCCCATTCTGCAAGGAGATGCTCGACCGCTATGAGTACGATGACAGGATATCCATGGTGGCCGGGTTCAATGTCGACGAGGTGACACCCAGCGTACCCTACAGCTATTTCTTTACCTCTGTGTGCTCCATCTGGGGCTGGGCATCGTGGCGGAGGGTTATAGACAAATGGGATGGCAGCTATTCGTTCCTTGACGACGAGTTTGCCTGCCGCCAGCTCGAGAGCCTGATAGAGGCACGTGGCGTGAGGAGCAATTTCATGAAGATTTGCCGTGACCATAAGGCATCAGGAAAAGAATATTACGAGAGCATTTTCTGGGCATACATGCTTATGAACAACGGGCTTGCCGTGATGCCCACCCGTAACCTCATAAGCAATGTCGGCGCCACGGCTGACTCCACTCATTATGGTGCCCTGCAGACAATGCCCCGACGGTTGCGGAGGCTTTTCCAGATGAGGCATTTCGAGATAGAATTCCCTCTTGTCCATCCTACGCATGTCATGGAGTATGCCGAATACAAGGAGCATTTCTATAAAGTGAACTGCTGGGGACATCCATGGATAAAAATAGGCCGCTCCATGGAGGAGCTGGCCTATAACCTTGCTGAAGGCAACTTCAGCGTAATCGTGCGCTCGCTGAGCAGAAGAATTAATAAGTGGATGGGGAAGGAAAAATTCTCCTGAGCCCCATCCCTATGAATTCTGGATGCTCCGGACTTCAGGGCTGTCCGGAGCATCCAGGCTATTCAACAATTACCAGTCCTCCCATGCCCTGGATGGTAACCTTTGCCGTACCGTCCTTGGCAACCTTTATGGTTTTCATTGTTGGCGTGGGTAGCTCCTCGCCCTTCTTCTTCGGAGCGTCTACGTAGCAAGTCACCGCTTTTCCGGCAAACATCGGCAACGAGAGCCTAAGTGTCATGGCCTCCTGGGTTCCGTTGAGTCCTGCCACATACCATTTGTCGCCTGTGCGTCGTGCCAATACTACGTGGCGTGTGGGATAGCCGTCTATATACCTGGTCTCGTCCCAAGTGGTGGGAAGGGTTTTGAGGAAGTCTATCTCGAACTGCGGAAGCTCATCGAGGTTGTTCGGACACATGGCGACACAGTTGACGCTTGTCTGTATGACTATACCTGAAGCAATCTCGAAGATGTCTGATGTGTAGCGTGGATGTCCGCTCTTGTTGTCTTGGTTCATGCGCTTGTTCATGATGATGCCGCCCCAGTCGGCACTGCCAAGGGCATTGCGCGAGAAGGGGTGCATGGTGAGCTCGAAGCCCTCCTGACGGGCATGGTGGTCGGTGAAGCGTACGTTCTCAGATGCCAGCAGGGCCTCGGAGGAAACATAGTTGGGGTACATGCGCTCCCATCCGCGTGGGATGGTGCATCCGTGGAAGATTACCTGCAGCCCGTAGCGGTTGGCGTCGACGAGGATGTCCTCATAGAGTTTCATCATCTCCTGCTTGTCGCTGCCAAAGAAGTCCACCTTTATTCCGGCAATGTTGTGGAGCTTCATCCATGCCATCTCCTCATCGCGTGCATACGATGTGTTCATCCTTCCGCGCGGTCCCTGTGGGGCATCGTTCCAGAAGCCGTTGGAGTTGTACCATAGCAGCAGGCGTACGCCCTTCGACTGTGCGTATCTCGATAGCTCCTCTATGCGGCTGCGGCCTATCTGCTTGTCCCACAGTCCGTCAACAAGGCAATACTCATAGCCCATGGTTGCCGCAAGGTCGATGAACTTCACCTGGTCGTCGTAGTTCACCGAGCCGTCCTGCCACATCAGCCAGCTCCAAGTGTAGCGTCCGGGCTTATACTCCTGCGACGGCTTGTAAAGCGGCTCGACAAGGTCGTAGGGTATTGTTGTCTCTACGATGGGCTTGAGTGTGTTGCCTACGGTGATGGTTCTCCACGGCGTGCTTCCCGGTACGGTGATGCCCACAAACTCGCTGCCAAGTCCGTTCATCTCTGTCTTGTTCGGGAAGGCGATGGTATATCCCTTGCCTTTCTCGTAGTCGGAGAGGTGGCATCCCGCATAGTTGCTGCCATTGCCGGTCTCGCCAACGAGCACCCATCCGTCATCGCCGATATGGAAAAGGCAGGGCAGGGTATAGCCCTCGCCAAACTTCGACTTCACGTCCAACGGTGCGTCAGCGGTGTATTCCTCCTCGTATGATGGCTTTGTACGCTCCCATCCTACCATGGTCTCGCTTTGCGGGCAGATGAAAGTGGTGGTGTGGTCGGGGAAGTTGAATGCGCTGGCCTCACCGTAGATGACGGCACATTTCGGATTGTCGCCATTGCCGCGGTGCAGAGTATACCTGTATGCGACATCATTGTCGGAAACCATGAACGTCACGGTCATGTCCATCTTCTTCACGTTAGTGAACACTATGTCGGTCTTGTTAGCAACGTAGTGGGACGAGGATGCCTTTGTCCTCGTCATGGTGTACGAGCGGTCCACCTTGCTCTCGTCTGCCGACTTGATGGTCAGTCCCTGTGTGTAGTCACCGATATTGGTGCGCAGACCAAGGGCCGATGGTGTAAGCATGGGTTTCTCGTCGTAGGTCACGGAGTACGCAGCCTTGCCGCCATTGTCGGTTATCACTACGGCAAGCCTGCCGTCAGGGGATGTCACCTTGACATCCTTTGCCATAACGGTGGCTGCCGCCATAGCTGATAGGGATAATAGAATAGCTTTCTTCATGTTTTTTGTATTATAGGTTTTTCTTATTGGTTTTGTAGGGTATTATAATACTTGGAATTTCATTCCGATGGACAGTCCGAAGACATCCCAGAACTTGGCCTCTCCGTTGCGGTAGAATTTCATGAAGTATATGTCGCAAGTGCTCAGCTCGTAGAATGCCGTTATGCTCTTCACGGCCTTGCGTCTGCTGTTTGGGATAATCTTCGTCACGCGCTGTCCAACGAATATGTTCGGCCTGAACTTGGTTGAGAAAGGATAGTACCCGCCAGAGTATTTTGTTGGTTGCTTCGCCCAGAACTCGTGACCGTAGACGGTGTTGAAGTATAGTCCGCACTCCAATGGCTCCAAGGCCCATCCGCGCCGAAGGTATATCGACCATGGGATGTAGTTCTGCTTTAGCGTCATGGTGACCTTTGCGCGATGGGAGTCGTATTTGGGTATGTAACCGATGAGCAGGTGGGTCTCCCACTGCCGGCGTTTGCCGTAGTCCCATCCCACGCCTATAGATACCAGTCCCATGTTGCCGGCAAACTGCATGATGTGCTGCGTGGGTATGAGACTTGCCCAGTGTTGGCGCATGTAGTGTACCCTCTTGTCGTACTTGCTTGTTCTTGTGGCAGAGTCAAGAGGATGATTGATGTCGGCAAGAGAGTCTGCGCCAATGTACAACTGTGAGTCGCTGACACGTGTGCTGTCGGCATTGTTGTCTGCCAATGCATTGACAGGAGCCAATATGGCCATGATAGCAAGGCTAAAGACGAACAACTTCATTGCTGTAACCTTTAGGAGTAATGACAAATATGCGGTATTCACGCTTTGATGCCGACGCTACCTCGTAATAGATGACTCCGTTGCCGAAGAAGTCGTGCTCCTCGGTATGGTGACCGTGGCCATACATGCAGAACAGCAGGCCCGGGAACTGCATGATGTAGTAGTTGAAAGGCTTCACGACATTGTTGTTGAACTGCTCGCTAAAAGGTGCGGCGTGCATGCAGACAATGGTGCGGTCGAAGACGGTGGTGTCGGCAATGGCCTCCCGCTCCATGAAGTCAAAATCAGGAATAGGCTCAGAATAGTCGTATTCAATGGCATTGGTGTTCAGGCATACTATCTTTGTCCTTCCGGCGACAAAGCTGAAATCGTTGTTGCCGTACATCTTTGCGTATGCCTCATTGCCTGTGCCCAGGCAGTCGTGGTTGCCCTGCATGACGACATACGGCTTGTTGAGCCTCTCCATCTTCTTGCGTGTCCAGAGATATTCCTGCGTGGAGCCAAAGTCGGTGATGTCGCCGAGATGCACCACGAAATCGATGCTGTCCCTGCGGTTGATGTCGTCAATAATCGCCCCAAGGTCGTTGTACCACTGATGGGAGTCGCTTATGAAGGCTATGCGCACGGTGTCACGTCCTGCGCACGTCTTCTCTATAGTGGCGATGTTGTTTTGGTTGATATTTGTCGCACCAGTTATACGGGTGTCGTAAGGGTGTATGTCAAATACGGTGTCGCACGACGGCAACAGCAGCACTGTTATTATCAGTATTGCTGCAAGCTTTATAATAGGTTTAGTTAGACGGGTTATGTTCATTTGGTTTCTTCGGTCATTATGTCTTGGACAGTGATGTCCAAACATCTGGGTACAAAGATACGGCTTTTTGTCTTGAAAACCATGACAAGACAAGTATTTTTCATTTTTTAAGTAGGGTATCCAGTTTGTTGTACCCAAAATGGAACTGTTCCTGATTTACTCTGACTACATGCTTGCAGAAAATACATTGACCAGCACGCGCTGTAAGCGCAGAAGCGCATAGCCCAGGGTAGAGCGCAG
>SAMEA3663036__coassemble_815_pt1 | contig 12970 bp, 8 predicted proteins | sample SAMEA3663036__metabat2_high_PE_031 | metagenome-assembled genome bin SAMEA3663036 (sample SAMEA3663036) | pig gut metagenome | biome: pig gut; feature: pig-associated habitat; material: faeces | place: France | collected 2012
GCGCTGTAAGCGCAAAAGCGTTATATATCCTGCTGTTATCTACGCTTTTGCGCTTTGCCTTTCCTTTCAGCCGGCGACCTTTGGTTCAGCGCGACCATCACCTACATGAAATAACCCAGGGTGTCGCTACGCTTTACCCTGGACTATGCGCTTTTGCGCTTACAGCGCGACAATTACCGACATGAACTTCAGAATTAGGATATTCATTTTTGCACATCAAATTGGACACCCTAATTAATAACAATATCAAAAACGCTAATTATCAACACAATAACAATCTTATATGAGATAATAGCCTATTCTCCAAACGCATCCATGATTTCTGTTGGGCGGTGGTTGCTGAAAGCTCCGAGAGGGTAGTGGCCCTCGAGCTCTGGTGCCCAGTAGAACACGCCGTGACAGTGGCCGTCGCAGTCGTTGCGTGCGGCGTTGATGATGGCCTTCATTATCGTTTTGCCTTCCTTGGGTTTCTTAGCCTCCACACCCGTCTCAACGACCATGCATTCAGTAGAATATTTCCGGCTTAGGTATCTGATGTTCTCCGTGAAATCCCTCACCGTGCCCTGCCAGTCGGTCTCGAGCTTGGCCTCTATGTCCCAGTAGGGGTAGACGCTGAGACCGATGATGTCCCATTTGGCACCATACTTGCGCAGCCCGTCGAATATGAAGTCGTAGCGCTTACGGTCGCAACCGCCGTCGAGGTGTACTATAACCTTTGCGTCTGGGTACACCTCCTTTACGGCCTCATAGCCAGCCTGAGTGAACGACGCATAGTTTTCCATGTTGTCCGATGCGCGTCCCACAGGCCATAGGAATCCGTTGGTGGTCTCGTTGCCTACCTGTACCCATTTCACGTCGATGCTGTTTTCTTTCAGCAGTCTCAGCACGTCGCGTGTATGGCATGCGAGGGCATGCCGCATCTCGTCAAATTTCATATACTGCCATGCGGCAGGTATATGCTGCTTCCCTGGGTCTGCCCACCAGTCGCTGTAGTGGAAGTCTATCATTACTGCCATTCCGTAGTAGCGTGCGCGGCGTGCCATCTCCAGCACGTCCTCGGCACCGCTCCATCCTCCACGCGGGTTCACCCATACCCTTAGTCTTACGGCGTTTAGTCCGAGTTCCTTCATCAGGGCAGTGTTCTCACGTATCTCTCCCTTGCTGTTGTAGAACCTGATGCCCTTGGACTCCATCTCTGTTGTTCCGCTGATGTCCGCTCCAAGCCAGAAAGTCTCCTGCGCCCTGGCACTCATGGAGGTGAGTACGAGCATTGCTGAGGCGAGAAAGTATGATAGCCTTTTCATATCGGTGCCCTCCCTGTTATCCGAACATTGGTACTACAAACTTGGCCAGCATATATCCGCCACCGAGCAGCCATGCGAAGAGTATGGCTGCCAACACGAACGGCTTGGCTCCAGCCTTCTTGAATTTCTCTATGCTTGTCTCTGCACCGAGAGCTGTCATAGCCATGGTGAGCAGGAAGGTGTCGAAGGTGTTGATGCCTGCCACGACAGCCTCCGGCAGAAGGTTCAGGCTGTTGAAACAGATGACGGCAAGGAAGAGTATGGCGAACCATGGTATATTGATTTTCCCACGCTCCATGGTATCCGCCTCTGGATTGCGCCGGGCCTGGCGTGCCACATCCCAGCTAATGACGAGCAGCACGGGCACGAGCATCATAACACGTATCATCTTCACGATGATGGCGCTATCGGAAACCTCTTTCCCCATGGCGTTTCCGGCACCTACCACATGTGCGACCTCGTGGATGGATGAACCGGCGTAGATGCCCATCTGCTGCGGTGTAAGGTCGAAGATGCCTGCACGGTACAGGGCAGGGTAGAGGAACATGGCCGTGGTGCCGAATATCACTACCGTAGCCACAGCCACTGCCGTCTTGTAAGGCTTTACCCTGATGGCCGACTCTGTGCCGAGGACAGCTGCCGCTCCACAGATGGCGCTTCCTACGGATGTCAGCAAGGCTATGCCACGGTCCATCTTCAGCAGACGGCCAACACCGATGCCTATGAGTATTGTCGACACAACGATTATGGCGTCAATGCAGACGGCGGGAAGACCAACTGCTGTCACATCCTGGAAGGTGAGCTTGAAACCATAGAGTATGATGCCGAACCTGAGTACCCGTTTCGAGCAAAAGGCTATGCCGGGAGTCCACGTCTCGGGCAGATTGTTTCTGAGGCTGTTGGCATAGAGCATACCAAGGATGATACCCACTATCATCGGTGAGAACGACAATGCCTTTACGAAGGCCATGTCGCCTATATAGAAGGCGGCGCAGGCGAAGAGGGTCATAAGCAGCACTCCGTGCAGCATGCTGCTTCTTTGTTCTGAAATCTTCATGTTGTTGTTTGTTGGTTGAACGATATTATTTTTTAGTTCCTGTTTTTACAGACGCCAACGTCTGTTTTGCTACAAATGTAGGCAATTATTACGGATTATGCAAGTGTAATTAGAGAAAATCATTCTCCACGAGGAACTGCCTTATATTATCCAAAGACCATTTGAAATCCTTGCCGTTGAACCCATGACCAGCATGGGGAATTTCAACCAGTCGGGCATTCTTGTATAGCTTTGCAGCCCGCCGCGAATAATCTATAGGAACCACTGCGTCGGCATCGCCATGGATTATTAGGACAGGGCTTTCGTATGCCTCAACAGCCTTATATGGGTCCATATCCCGTATCTCTGTGAAGAAACGCCGCCCGATGGGTACCCGCCATATTCTTGTAGTATCTGGAATGTCGGTCACCTGCGGATAGCGGCTGTTCCAGTTGTCTGGAATACATAAGGCCGGAAATACAAGAACCAGCTTGCGGATGTCTTTTTTCATCTTGGCAGCTGTCAAGGCTGATATGAGTCCACCCTGGCTCTCACCCAACAGCACTATGTTTTTCTTGTCGACATCAGATCGTGACTTGAAATATCGCACGATAGCCTCCAATGTTTTCTGCTCATCTGGCACTGACATGTTTACGGTGTTGTTGTCCGTACGGCTGCCTGTTCCACCACAAGGGAAATCAAAAGTGTAACACATGTACCCCAATTCATTCAGCATCTTGAAATAATTACGGCCATGATGATGCGTGCCATTGAAACCATGAGACACAATCACTATCGGGTGACGCTTCTGGTCATTGTCGGGCGTGCTCAACACACCATAGATTTCATGTTTGCCATGTTTTATCCGTAGCTCTTCTTCAGTGGATGGCTGTTCGGCATCTGTGGGAATCTTTTGCAACACCACTGGTCCCATCATACCAGAGCGGAGAAGGGGTGAGTCTTTCTCAAAGAATTTCATTGAGACAACAGCCTTGCGCTTTGTAGGGCGTGGCATTCCCTTGCTGAGCCATTCGGGCACTTCCTTCATAAACCTGCCGATACTTGGCGAGTTTGGGGCTGCGCTAAAGGTCACAGGCTCTGACCATTCCACATCGTCTGGTTCCTGCTCGTCGCCCACCATTCGATTAACCCATAAGTTCGTGACATCTATCTCCAGCGTATTGTCGCCCCCAAGCAAAGCGTCTGTAATGTCGACAGTAAAGGGTGGCCGCCATAGTGTGCCGCATATCTTTCCGTTCACCTTGACTACGGCGAGGTTTTTCACTTCACCCAAATCCAGCACGTAGTTGTAGTTTCGGTCCAACTCTTTCAGATACAGATGTTGCGTATAGCGTGCTGTGCCGGAGAAGTACTTGATATTGTCATCGGATGACTCGTTCCAAGGCAACAGCGAAGTCCACTCAGCTGTCTTGCCATCATCGAATTTGATGGTCCAAGGGTTATTGAGAGCTATTTCCTCCACAGATGCGGGCTGATGCGGCATTAGACCAGGCCCCTGTTCGGTTGTCTGCTCTCTTAAGACAAGGAATACGGCACGGCGTGTAGTCAGCTGAAGTCTGACTTGTGTCATTCCTTCGGCAGACGTCCATGTCTCAGCCATAGACCATGTACCGGTTTCCGGATCCCATATTTCAGGAATCCTCCCACTCAAACTGAGGGTCAGGGTTGTGGTCAGGGTAGAGTCCTTGGCGTTGGCAATGAAATAAATATCAGCCTCACCATCCTTGCGATGTATCCACTGAATACCGTCTGCACCAGCAGTCAACGAGGGATTTTTGCTCTTGAAGTCATCAACGAAACGTCCTCTCTGCAATAGCGCCTGGCAGCGGGCGAAATAGGAGAACAGCGGACGGGCACCATCCTTCCACCATGTCTGTCCTGGTGTCCACCATGTGCCCCACATGCCGAAAGTCATGCCCGGCTTTGCGTTCACCCAGGGATTGTGGGCTGCTGCGTGAAGCATCAACCTGTTGATGCCAAGGCAGAAGGCAGAGTCGGCGATGGCTTTCAGCCGGGCTGGGTCGTCCTTCCATGCATGAAGCGGCCAACAGGTGAATCCCTCTGCGTAAACAGTTTCATGCCCGCCCCGCCTTGCAGCATTAACGACACGGGGAATGTCCTTCCAGCCCCAATTGGTGGGCTTCGCCCAGAACTCTGCACATATTGGGTCGTCTGCACCTAATTGGCGCACTATTTTATCGGTGTTGATGGGATTGAACGGCTTGGCAGAGCCGGTACCGTATGGTTGCACCAACAACTGCAGACCGTGCTCGTGCGCCAGCTCGCTCATATAGCCATAATAGTTCTCTGCAAATAAATCTGATACGGTATCACGCCAGTCACGCTTGAACTTTTCTGTAGCCTGACGGCTGTTGATTACTACCCCCGTCAAGGAAGGCAACCATCTGAGCATGTCATACCCTCTTCTTTGCCTAAACTCCTCTGGCAACCGTTTTGTCCATTCCTGACCGCCAGCCTCATAACTGTCAATCTCCAATAGTTGGAACGTATTGTCTGCCTCTTCACCAGCAAGGTTTAGCAGCATGGCAGGATAGGTCGACCAATAATGGGCAACTGCCTCACGGCTCATCTTGTCGCACTCCAGACCGGTACCACTTTCGGGTGACGTGCTGCCGTTGGTCTTGCCATTGGCGGTATGGCCGAAGCGATAGACTTTCCATTTTCCCTTAGGAAGCTTAATGCTGGCGATGTTAGGGTAAACAATAATCTGCTCCTTCTGAACGATGCTGTCATCAGGAACTGCAACAACTGCTATGTCTTCATAATAGCCAAAATTGGTCTCAGGCTGTTTCAGGCTGACATGTCGCCTGCCTTGTGAGTTAACCATGGTCCAAACCAGCTTCTGCATGGAGAACTCGGGCTTGACGGTAGGGTAGGCACTTGACGACCATCCGGGACAATTGTGCGTTCCAAACGTAAGACCCAAGCGGCGGCATTCGCTGATGGCAAATCGCATCAGCTGTTGCCATCGCTCTGAGCCAATGGCATTGGCAGTGTCCTTCACCAGTCCCTGTGCTGTACCTCCCACTTGGAAGTTCTGCACGCCACCGATGCCTGCTTTCTGATAAGCCTCCAAGTCGGCGGTTATTCCTTCTTCAGATATCATGCCGTCCATCCACTGCCATATCATAATAGGCTTGGCCTCGGCAGGAGGATTTATAAAAACATCCTCTATTGTTTGGCCAGCTACACTCTGGATGCCTAAAACTAATGATGCTAATATCGGTAATCGAACTTTCATTTTTATTTTGGATATTGATGTGAAGTTAGTAGTTTATTTTGAGCTTTTACCTAAATTCCGTAGCACTTCAGCCTGCATTATTTGCATACTAAAGCGACTGAAATTCACCATTGACATGGCAAAGATACAACAAAATATGAGTAAATCGCTGTTTTTTACAGAATATTCTTTCTTTTGTGGACAATTATGAGGTTCATCCGACTTTTTCTGGTGATTAATGAGATAAATCGCACAGAGTTTTTTTACCAGCACTTAGGTGGTTGAGAAAAATCTGTCAAAAGAAGTGTGTATTCCGCTATAAATGCTTATTTTTGCAGCAGGATGTCCCTGACGGCATTTGCTTGGGCGGCTGATGCCATATTGGTATTACCTAAAGAGAATATACATATTATATAATAATGACTATGGATAAAGATTTGGAAGAAAGGATATCCCTTGCCGTAGAGTATTTCATGCAGGGATATGGCTGCTGCCAGAGTGTTGTCGCAGCCTTTTCAGACTTGTATGGACTGGATGCCGACATGGCCAAGCGTATAGGAGCTGGTTTCGGAGGCGGCGTTGGCAGAATGCGCATGATGTGCGGCGCAGTGTCGGGACTTGTCATTCTCGCCGGACTGCATTGCGGTCAGACAGATGGTGCCGACCGCAAGGGCAAGAGCGCATGCTACGAGGTGGTACAGCGGCTCCTTGCCACATTCAAGGAGCGTAACGGCTCCATCATCTGTGCCGAACTGCTCGGCATAGGTGGGGTGAAGCCGGAGACAAAGGTGACGCACGTGCCTGATGAGCGCACGGCCGAATACTACAAGGTGAGGCCGTGTGCGGCCAAGGTGGAGAGTGCCGCGCGCATCTTTGCGGAGTTCCTGATGAATGTGAATAAATAGGATATCCATTTTTTGCATATCAAATTGGAGACCCTATTTATTAGGTAGGGTGTACAGTTTGATGTACCCAAAATGGAACTGTTCCTGATTTACTCTGACTACTTGCTCACCGGACACGCATTGACCAGCACGCACTGTAAGCGCAGAAGCACATAGCCCAGGGTAAAGCGGAGCGGCATCCTGGGTGTAAGGAGACATTGTCAATTAAAGAAAGGGCAAAAGCGTTATATGTCCTGCTGTTATCTAGGTTCAGTAAAAATTTCCTGGGGGCTAAGTGCCCCGTAGGGTGAGTCTTTTCCCCTTTTATCTTATCCAGAATAGGACAGACTTTTCTGTGCCAGTTCAGTCCAACTCTCACGCAAAGCTTTGCAATCGTCCACGCAAAGCTTTGCATCTGCCCACGCAAAGCTTTGCATCTGCCCACGCAAAGCTTTGCATCTGCCCACGCAAAGCTTTGCATCCGCCAACGCAAAGCTTTGCATCCGCCAACGCAAAGCATTGCCTCCATTTAGGAGTCCCATCGCCATGTTTTTTCAACAGAGCCGTTATCTACGATTTTGCGCTTACAGCGCGACCATCACCTACATGGAATAACCCAGGGTGTCGCTACGCTTTACCCTGGGCTATGTGCTTTTGCGCTTTGCCTTTCCTTTGCCTTTCCTTTGCCTTTCCTTTGCCTTTCCTTGCAGCCGGCGACCTTTGGTTCAGCGCGACAATTATCGACATGAACTTCAGAATTAGGATATTCAATTTTTGTACATCAAACTGTACACCATACTTATTAATAAGACAAGGAGGGCGTGTCACTTGATTGTGACACGCCCTCCTTGCTGTTTTGGGTTCTTCCAAGTATGTTGGCTGTTACTTTCTTGCTCCAAAGAATTTCTGTGGAGCATCGGCAGCGTATGTCTTTCCACCTACTGTAAGCGATGTCTTCACTATGCCGGTAAGCGATGCGCCGTCGGTGGCACCTTCTGGCAGGCTCTTTGCTGTGAAGTCCCAAGCCTCGTCATAGACGGCGTTGTCCAGACGGTTGGTGTCAAGTGCGTAGTTGGCGAAGGCTACACCCAGGTCGTTTGCTCCCTTGGCAATAACGCTGTGAGCGTCAATGGCGTCGGCGTAGTTCTTGTTGGATACGTAGTTGAGGTATGGCACGGTAGTCTCGTCGTCGATGTCCTGCTGAAGTGTGCTGGTTATTGCGCTGGCAGCATAGCAGTTATAGTCGATTACCGACTTGTCGTCGCATCCGTCCGATATGCCTGGGGTACCCCACTTGGGCCCCTGTGCGCGGTACTTGCAGTTCACCATGAGGTTGTTGAACACGTTGACAAGTATGTTCTTCTCTACGTAGATACATCCGCCCTTGGTGCCGTCACGCCGCCATCCTGCGTTGATGATGGTGTTGTTGTATGCCACGCATTTGGCCTGTCCGCGGCCTGCGGCATCGTCCTGACCAGAACTTGAGAGCTTCAGACCATTGGTGTTGGGGCTGTACATCACGTTGTATGCTACAACAGTGCTCGTGCCAGCCTTCACGTTAACGGCCTCGCCGCCTGTAGCTCCATTGCCTGAGAAAGTGTTGTTGGTGATGATGGCCTGTCCACCCTGCATGTATATGCCGTCGGCAAATCCGTTCTTTATCACACACCCTGTGACTACGAGCGAGCCCTGGAAATTCGGGCCGGTAGTAATCTGTACTCCGTAGTCCTCGCCTGCTGTGTATATGCCAGAGATGACTGACGGTGAATTCTCTGTCATTGCGCTGCCGGCATACTCGATGATGCAGTTCTCGAAGAGTGCCTCAGCCTGTGCGTCGCTGCTGTTCAGCATGAAGCCACCCCACAGGTTTTTGCAATCGGTGACGTTGCTGAATTTGCGCTCGTTAGTTGGTACAGAGAAGAGGATGGGAGCATCGGCAGTACCCTTGCAGTAGATGTTGCCGTCTACGGTGAACTCGATGCCTGTGCCGTTGGCATCGGCAGAGTTGAAGATAACTTCTACACCTTCTTCTATGGTGAGGCTCTTGCCGGCAGGCACTTTCAGCTGTCCGTTCACTGTTACGGTGGTGTATGCGTCCCATGTTCCTGACACCTCGCCTGATACTGTCATTGCCTTTGCGGTAACGCTTACGCTAAGCGTCTTTGCCAATGAAGGCATGGCTGCGGGAGTAGCGGTGATGGTGGCAGAGCCGGGCTTTATGGCGGTGACAACTCCGTTGGCAACAGTTGCCACTTCGTTGTCGGAAGATGTCCATTCCACAGTCTTGTCCTCGACATTCTCGGGGAAGAACTGTACGTTAACGTTCAGAGTCTCGCCCGGTGTCAGCGTTGTTGCTGTCGGGTCGATGGTGAATTTGCTAAGTGTAACTGTCTCATCGTCATCGCTGCACGATGTTGTCACTGATGCGGAAGTGAGGGCTATCGCCATCATCATCAGAAATCTCATTGCTTTCTTCATACTATTTTTTTTGTTGTAATGTTGTTTTGTCTGTTATTGTGCGTTTACAGCTTCCATCTTACTCCAGCTGTCAGGCTCACTCCGTTTTTCTCTTCCCTTTCCACTATGCCCCCGTTGTATCGGCGTACATTCTGCAAGTTGGCGTTGCGGTCGTTGGCATTATAGTATCTGATGATTGCGGAGTTGAGCAGGTTCTGCGCCTTGGCGAATACGCTCCATCCACCCTTGAATTTCTTCTCCATGCTTGCGTCGAGCTGCCACAGTGGTGCGTCCCAGCGGTCATTCTCGTACATTCGCTCTATCACGGCTATGCGTTTGCCTGTGTATGAGCATGCCACTTGTGCGTCCCATCCGTTCTTGGCGTCTTTGTAGAGCAGCGAGCAGTTGAAGACGTGGGCGGCCTGACCGAAGAGCGGACGGCTCTGGTCGGCATGCTCTGTGTATATTGTTCCGTCGGCAGCTGTAAGCTCACGCAGCTTGGTGGTGGTTATTTTCGAGTGGGTGTAGGTATAGTTGGCTTTTATACCGAAACGGTTGAAGTATTTCATCACGTCTATCTCCAGCCCCCAGTTTGATGCGTTGCCGTAGTTGCCCGGGGTGTAGAAGGTCTCCTGTCCTATGGCTGTCATGCCATATTCTATAGGGTTGTGAATGTCCTTGTAGAACAGGCATACCATCAGCTGCTCGCTTTGTCCCGGGAAATACTCATACCGCAGGTCGAAGTTGTCGGCTGTGGTGTGTTTCAGGTCAGGGTTGCCACATTCGTTGTAATCCTCGTTTATGATATGATAGGGTACAATCTCGAAGAAGCTCGGACGGTTGATGGCCTTGTAGTACGACAGTCTGAGGTTGGCGTCGCGGTGTACGTTCCATTTGATGTGGGCATCGGGCAACCAGTCGGTGTAGCGTTGCTCTCCAGCGTTTGCGTTTCCGTCGGTGACAAACTGCAGAGTATATCCCTGTCGTGTGTTCTCAGCCCTCAGTCCTGCCACTATCTGCCACTTGCCTGCTGTCAGAGTGGCCTTTCCGTAGCCGGCTCCAATCTTCTCTGTTGCACCGTAGTTCATGGGGTCGGTGAGCGTATAGCTCTTCAGGCGCAGGCTTATGCCGTCGTAGTTGTCCCAGTCGCTGCCCTTGAACTGGTCGTATGGCGTCTCCTTGGACTCATCGTAAGGCTGGAAAGTGTATTCATGGTAGTAGCTGTCTCGTTTCTTGTCGCGGTACAAGCCTCCGGCATTGATGTCGAGAGTTGTGTGTCCGGCCTTAATCTTGTAGCCCAGGTCTAAGTGTCCGGCAATGTCCCTGTCGGAGTTGTGCTCCCACCGCCTGATGGCTCCTACGTTCTTGTTCACCCATACCGATGTTCCGGCTGTGTTGCTGTTGAGTTGAATCTGCGTGTTGTCTGGTGTCTTCTGGTTGGCCTTGGCAATGTTCGCACCCCATTTCAGAGTCAGCGCGTCGCCTGTCAGCATTCGGTGCTCACCCAGCAGCGAGGCGTTGGCAATGGTTTGTCTTTGCCAGCGCAGGCGGATTGTCTCCTCCTGCTCTGCAAAGGCATCCCTTACTTGCGAGTTGCCGAAATCCATATATCCACCATACAGTGCGAGTTTATGTCTTTGCGTTATGTAATAGTCCAGTTTTGCGTGTGCTCCCAGTCGTGTCTGGTTTTCCGAGAAGTAGCGGTTCGTCACACGCTGTATGCCGTCGTTATCGGCTGTCGTGTCGTATATGTCGCTGGTCTTTCCTTTGTTGCTGTTGCGGAAACTCAAGGCCGCCATTACTCCCAGATGGTCATTGGCGAAGCGGTCGCCATAGGCAAATCCCGCTGCTATGTCGGGCAGGGGCTTGTGCGTGCTGACGTGAAGGTTCTTCATGCTGAAGTCGCCCTCGTCAGTAGGGTAGGCCATGCCAAAGCGCTCGTTGGGGCTGCTGCCTACTATGTCGCCATGGGCAAACGATTGGAAGTCGTTGTTCAGGAAGTGCGAGCTGTAGCCTGTCTGCACATTCACTGTGAGCATCCGCTGTGCCGGAGCATCCTTCATAACCATGTTTACGGCTCCGCCAATGCCGTCGCCTTCCATGTCGGCAGTGAGCGATTTGGTCACCTCCAGCCTGTCGAGCAGCTCAGAAGGGAATATGTCGAGTGGCACAAAGCGGTTCTTGCTGTCGGGGCTCGGTATTTTCAGTCCGTTGACCAGAGTGTAGTTATACCGTTTGTCCATGCCTCGCAGTATGGCGTACTGTCCTTCTCCGGAACTGTTGCGCTCCATGGTGACTCCACTCATACGTTGTATGACGTTTGCTACGGTGATGTCGGGTGACAGCTCGATGGCTTTTGCACTCATTACGTTGACAACGTTCAGTGAGTTGCGCTCCATGAGCCTTGCGCCCATCTCCGAGCAGCCTGTATTCTCAGCCACTATCACCACGTCTCCCAGAGCTACTGCGTCAGCCTCCATGTCAATGTCGACAACGTCGTCGCTGTTGCTTATGGTAACCTCCTTGGTCTTGTAGCCAACGTAGCTGCACACCAGTGTGCATGGGAATTTGTTGAGTGACAGCTGGAAACTGCCGTCGAGTCCGGTGGCTGTGCCTTTGTTGCCGGAACCCTTTATGATTACTGATGCGCCAATAATCTCTTCTCCCGACAGCACGTCCTTTATCTTGCCCTTGACGATGCTGGCATGGGCGGCGATGTTTGCAGCCAGGAGCAGAATGGCCAACACTATTGTTCTCATGCTTTTCCTGTCGTTGAGTCGTGTTTCAGTTGTGCCTCGATGCTTATTTTTGCGTTCTCTCTATCTTGTGAATGACTGTTCCAGTCTTGTCGACCATGCTCAGAGACAGCTTCTCTGGTGTGGCTGTAAGGACAGAGAAACCAGGTTCTGGTGAGCAGAACACCGTGCCTTCTGTAGCTGCGACACTGCGGGCCAGTGAGCCTGCTGAGTTGACTACGAAGTCTATGCCGTCGTTGCCGCGGCGTATGTGCTGGAAGTTGTGTATATGTCCGCAGACATACATGTCAACCTTCTTGCTGTATTTCCTGAGTATTGGCAACAGGACGCGCTGCATGTCCTGCTGCTCGATGATGTCCTTCTTGGTCTGGGCGTAGACGGGATGGTGGCCTACTACTATCACCCAGTCTTCCTTGGCGTTTTCGAGCGTGGTGTCTATCCATGCCAGCTGTGCCTTTACATCCTGATTGTTGACGTCGGGGTAGGTGGGGCTGTTGTGATAGCGGTCTATCAGTGGGGTAGTGTCTATGAACACTATCCTTACGCTCACCTTGCTGTCATCGTCGCTGAATACTCTGGTATAGTATCGGCCGCCCATTACCCAACGCCTTGACACATTGCTGTAGTCGAGCACAGCCTGGGTATTGCCGCGGTATTCGTGGTTGCCGAGAACGGGCATCCAGTCGATCATCAGCTCTGGGTGAGAATAAATAAGCTCGTAATTGGTCATCCACAGTGGGTCGTTGACAGACTTTACGCCTCCGAAGTGGTGAACGTCGCCAAGGGCAAGCACTGCCTCCGGGCCTATGGTCTCAGCCATCTTGCCCATCAATTCGGCTATAGGCTTTTGGTCGTAATAACCGTTACGTCCAAGGTCGTTGCCTATAAAGAGGCTTACGTCGCCTTCCAGCTCCTCCCATTGTGTGGGAGACTGTGCGTGTGCTGTTGAAAAAACAATTACTGATGCTGCTATTGCAAGAAATACAATCAGCAGGTTGCGCTTTGCGCTTTTAATGCTAACAGATAAATCCATATAAATCTTCTATTTGATTTTTCGCCTGCAAAGGTACTGGCATATTGTTACAACGTGGTGACACAGATAATAAGAACCTGCGTCATTGGTGTTTCGGAACTGTTACAAAAAAGGAGGCTTCTGTCAGGAAGCCTCCTTGCATTTATAGTGGGAGTTGGATTATGGTGGCAAAAATCCGGTTCGTCAGAAATATGGAGTGACGCATAATAATATATTATTCCTGAAGTATATTATTAAA
>SAMEA3663036__coassemble_836_pt1 | contig 12757 bp, 9 predicted proteins | sample SAMEA3663036__metabat2_high_PE_031 | metagenome-assembled genome bin SAMEA3663036 (sample SAMEA3663036) | pig gut metagenome | biome: pig gut; feature: pig-associated habitat; material: faeces | place: France | collected 2012
GCACTCGCTTCTTGTACTACTTCTCTGTCTATGTAATCTTTTCAAAGAACTCTTTCTTACTTCTCACAGAACTGCCGCAAGCGGCGGTGTTCTCGAAAGCGGATGCAAAAGTACTGCTTTTCCACGAAACAGCCAAACTTTTCCACGAACTTTTTTAAGAAAAACGCATATTTTCACATTCTCTTGACCTAAATCAATCAAAAAGCGGTATTGTCGTAGTGCATGTTTTCAGATACCACATTGAATGTATTTGATGACTTGTTGATGAACTTATGGACAGTACCGACATTTATATTACGCAAGTAAATGTCACGTATAGGCTTACGTGCATCGCCCTTTATCTCGTATATTGCATCCGTTCTCTTGATGTTACAATTTTCCATGAAGATGTCATGGATATCTGTTATGCGTGTCTCGTAAGTGGGCACGAGGTCTTTCCACTGATAGAGTACATCGGTATCAATCTCGAAGAGGCGTCCTGCGCATGTTCCATGACAGTTGCGCATATAGACATGGTGGATGAAGCCACCGCGCCGATGATTGGTTTTAAGATACATCATTCTGAAGACGCTGTCGGTAGCCTCGCAGTTTTCCATCAATATATTCCTTACGCCTCCACTCATCTCGCTTCCGATGCCAAGCAGGCAATGTCCTTTTACTATCTTGCAATTGCGCACCACAACGTTTTCTGTAGGCTGTCCCACGCGCCATGCGTCCCTGTTGCGTCCCGACTTAATGACTACAGCATCGTCGCCCTGGTCGAACTGACAATTCTCAACGAGCACGTTCTTTGTCATTTCAAGGTCTATGCCGTCGTTGTTATGGTTGTGCGCATAGACATTGAGGTTGCGCGCTATCCCCCCATTGCACAGAAAGAGATGTATTGTCCAGAATGGTGCGCCATTGATGCTAAAGCCGTCGAGCAGGATATTCGAGCATCTGTTAAATTGTATGAGATGAGGTCTCATGTTATTCTCGCCTACCGCCATCTGGCGTTGCTCCACCGGCACATCCGTAGAGCCCCATGTGTATAGTTGCTTTGAAGCCTCGAGATGCTCCTTCGGGCGCTTGAACCAAGGTGTCCATCCTTTGATGCGCGGCTGGAGTTTTCCCTTGCCTGTTATTGCGATGTTGTTGCAGCCGAAAGCATATACCAAAGGAGAGTAGTTGAAACACTCCAATCCCTCCCATGATGTCTGTACGGCAGGCAGGTAATCTTTACTGTTGTCAGAAAATTCTACTACGGCACCTTCCTCAAGACGAAGGTTGACATTGCTCTTCAGGTGGATGGGACCTGTGAACCACACTCCTGCGGGCACCACTACGACTCCACCACCAGCCTTATTGCATTTGTCGATAGCCTTGGCTATGGCCTTAGTATTGTCGAACGTGCCTCCAGGTTTGGCCCCATACTTGTTGATGGGGAATTTCCTGTCCGGAAATACGTATTCCTTTACAGGCTCCATGTCGAAAGGAGCTTTCACTTCGTGCAGTATATACTGCGGAGTCTTATCGCCATCGGCATAAGCTATGGTAGAAACCATCCCGGCCAGGGCAATGAGGCTTGTGAATAATAAATTTCTCATTATATTTATCTTATGTTCAAAGTTATCATCACTTCAGCAGTCCCAACATCCATGCTGCACATTTCTCCTGGCTGCTTGCGAACCTCCAATGTCCGCTGGTGGGGGTGACATCCTTAACTTTGGAAGCCGAGATCTCATTCCATGCCGCCCACACGGAGGTCGGCGAGCAAGTATCATCGCTATATCCCCAGCTCATAAACACTGGGACTTTTACGCTCCTGGCAAAGTTCACGACATCGAAATAGCGTAGTGTTTCGGCAGCCTTATCATCAGGAACGCCGAGGTCTCCATCACCATAGAACTTTGAGAAGAACTTCGGCCATCCCCCTGCCCTATTGTGATGGAACCCCAGCAAGTCGCAGAGAGCGGGATAAAAGGGCGCACACATCGTTACCTTATCGTTCAAGGCTGCCGTGACAAGAGTCAGAGCACCTCCCTGCGAGCCTCCTGTCACGATAACGTTCTTGCCATCCCAGTCGGGCAGCGAGCACAGGAAGTCGACCGCCCTCGCACATCCGACATACACATCTTTATAATAATATGACTCCCTCGCAGCGATGCCTCTGCCAGTATATCCTGAGCAGTTTTGCTTGCGGACGGCATCATACACAGAGTCGGGCAGGCGCTGGTCGTTGCCATGAATCTCAATCTTCATGTATATCATCCCCATTTTAGGAAAATAATCAGAAGGGAATATCTTGTTGCTGCCAGCACCTGGCGGCACCAGCACTACAGGATGCTGTTTGCCGTCAAGAGGACGAGTTAGGTAGCCGTATATCCACTTGTCCATACCAACACGCAGCCTCACGAGCTTCGTCTCCATCTTGTCATCAGACGCTTCGGGGACATCATAGTACTCAGGCTGCAAGTCAACCGTCCTTGCCTTCTTCAGCGTCTTATCCCAGAAAGTATCAAAATCGGATGGCATATCAGTAAACGTTCTGATACGTTCCGGCTCATAGGCCACCTTATGCAAGTCGCGATACCGCTTGCCATCGAGTATGAACTCATAATTGCACGCCATAAATCCCGGCTCTGCCAAAGTGCCGATATTTATAACGGCCTCGCCATTACGAAAAACTGTAGAATCTGCATGCTCGGGGAGAAACATCTCTGGTCCTACCCGATACCTTACTACTACTCCGTCTACTGGCACGCCACCCCGCTGCGCTATTATGCGTAGTGAAGATTGCTGTCCGAGCATGTAGCAGCAATCCGCATGGTCGGGGACAACCATTACCTCTGCGAAATTCTTACGCGGAGCACCAAACTCCTGCCTGAAAGACTGTGCGAAAGCTGTTGTAGAAAAAATAAATGTCAGTAATAACCAAACTATACACTTCATTTGTTTCAGTAGATTGTTTATTATTTGAACGGACGTGACGTTGTATTATTGTGCATACGAGAATATTTGCAATAACAAAAAGAGTATGCACCAGTTTGATGGAGCATACTCTTCCCATAAAATGTATCTATAAACAATAGACTTTCACCTTTCAGAGGTCCAGTTCGGGTGCCTTCTCAGCTCCAGCAGCAGCCTCGAACTTCTCCATCTTCTCGAAGCCGAAGAGTCCTGCCACGAGTGCATTTGGCATGGTCCTTACTGTCTGGTTGTAAGTCTGCACGGCGGCATTATATTTCTGCCTTGCCTCGTTGATGCGGTTCTCCGTGCCCTCGAGCTGTACTTGCAGTTCACGGAAATTCTCGTTGGCCTTCAGCTCAGGATAATTCTCAGCTATTGCCATGAGCCTTCCAAGCGCTGAAGCGACATTGCCCTGCGCCTTTTGGAAAGCGGCGAACTTCTCAGGAGTCATGTTCTCTGCATCAAGTTTTATCTGCGTAGCCTCAGCCCTTGCCTTGGTTACGGCATCAAAAGTTTCCTTCTCGTGAGCCGCATACGCCTTGACAGTCTTTGTCAAGTTTGGCAGCAGGTCGGCACGTCTCTGATAGGTAGCTTGAACATCAGCAAGAGCCGTGGTGGCACCCTCCTGTTTTGTAACCATACCGTTGTATGCAGAGATGCACCACAGAACGGCAATGACAATAACACCGATAATGATAATAGTACTTTTCTTCATGTTGGAATTTTATTTAGAGTTATTATAATCTATGGACTAAGGGCGAAGGACTAAGGGCGAAGGACTAAGGTCAAAGGGCGAAGGACTAAGGGAGTTGCTATCACCAGCCCCCGCTTGAGCCACCTCCGCCGAACGTACCTCCTCCGAAGCTTCCGCCTATAGGTCCGCCACCGCCTCTGGAGCCGCCACCCCCCATGAATATGAACGGTGGGAAGTCATCCCTGTCATTGCGTCGGTTACGGTTATTGTTGTTTAACTTCTTGATGTCCACCCATGGTTTCTTGAGAATGCCCATCTGCAGCAGGACGAACTGAATGAATAAGAACAAAGGTATGCTAAAGAACAGTATAAGCAATATGATGATGGCTATCCAGTCCTCCTGCGTCTTCTCCTCGCCTTCCGTATCTTTAGGCAGAGGCAACTTTCCCGTCTTGAACTTTGCGAGCAAAGCCTGCGATGTTGCGAGAACGGCTCCGTCGGAGTTGTTGGCCTTCATGTTCGGTATGATATACGCTCTTGCAAGCCTGTCACACTCCACGTCTGTAAGGTCGCCCTCCAGTCCCATTCCCGGTGAGACGGTATATCTTCTGTCCTTCACGGCAATCACTATGACGAGTCCTCGGCGTGTATTCTTGTCGCCCACGCCATACTTGTTGCCCAAGTCCTGTGCAAGCCTATAGGTATCACCACTCTTCACCCTGTTGACGATGACAAACACCGACTGTATGCCGCATCCCCTGCGTAGGGAATCGAGCACCTTGTCGGCCGAGTCACGGCATGCCACAGACAACAGTCCGTCAGGGTCACAGACATATTTAGTCCTGTCCTTTAGATGAACCATCTCAAGATTGTCTACCGTCCAGACATCAGCCACGGTTGACAATGGCCAGAGAACCATAAAAGCCAAAAATGCAGCAAGTATTCTAAAGCGCATACAAGTTCTTTTTTCCGTTTATTAGTTGAGATATATAAATTACACCTTATTATATATATATATATTTAACCGAGTACCACGTCGAGAACCATCATCAGCACAAAGCCAGCGGCAAAGCCAATGGTGCTAAGATTGCTGTGCGGATGTTCGGAAGCCTCTGGTATGAGTTCCTCTACTACCACATAGAGCATGGCACCTGCTGCGAATGCCAGCGCATAAGGAAGCATGGATGTCATGACAGAAGCCAGCATAATGACGAGCAGTGCACCTACAGGCTCTACGAGTCCGCTCAAGGCCCCTATTGCGAAGCTTCGCTTTCTACTGTTGCCTGCCGCCCTCATAGGCATGGACACTATCGCACCCTCAGGGATATTCTGTATGGCAATACCGATGGACATGGCCAGAGCAGCAGCCACGGGAATATCCATTCCAGAGGTCATGGCTCCATAGAGCACTACCCCTACCGCCATACCCTCCGGCAAGTTGTGGATGGTGACGGCAAGAGCGAGCATTGTCGTGCGTGAAAGATGCGCCCTTACGCCCTCGGGCTTGTCCTCGCCTGCATGGACGTGAGGGATAAGCATGTCGATGAGCAGCAGGAATGCCATTCCCGCTAAAAATCCCACAGTAGCCTGGACTACGCTACCCTCGCTCATGTCGAGAGACGGAATGAGCAGCGACCATACCGATGCCGCCACCATCACTCCCGATGCGAAGCCAAGCATCGCCTTCTGTGCCCGTGCCGGCATCTTGTCGCCAACAAGAAACACACACGCAGAACCAAGCACGGTACCCATAACGGGTATAGCCAGACCGAGAATCAATGCCGCTTGTATCATTTTATCTTAGCCCAAATCCACAATACCAGAACGGCACCCACCACGGCAGTTCCTATCTGCCCGATGGTTCCATCCCACGACACTCCGAGCCAGCCAAGGACGTTGCCTCCGACCCATCCTCCAACAATACCCAGCAGCAGGTCGACAAGGCAGCCCTGGTTGTTATGTTTCATAATCTTGCCAGCTATCGCGCCTGCGACTATTCCTATTACAATTGTCCAAATCATAAATTAAATCCATAAAAATTCAAACACAAGCCTTCAAAAGGCTCTACCTATAAGCTACGGCCACCATTATAGGCAGCGTACCCGTGCAAAGATAAGAAAAAAAGATGATAAAGACATTAATATTAAACCAAAAACGGCATTCTTTAATATTAATTTCATTTAAGTTTCGCATGTGCTCCGCTCGGCTTTGCCGCTTCGCTTTGCGAAGAGCTTTGGGAGTTAAAAGGAGTTATGAGAATTTATCGCTCCCTTTGGTCGCTTAGGAAGTTCTCTCTTAGGAGAGCGGCAAAGCCGAGCGAAAAGACAATAGTAAAAGCCTGGCTTAAACATACGTCATTTATCTCCATTTATCTCCCTTTATCTCCTCTTTACTACTTGCTAAAGTTGAGTTAATTTCATATAAAGGGCTAAGGACTAAGGACTAAGGGCTAAGGTTTATAGTCTAAACCTTAGCCCTTAGTCCTTAAACAGCGTTATAACAACAGGTAGCCTGTAGATTACTCTTACTCTCCCTTATTAATCACCACTTTACGCCCATTTATTACGTAAATACCATTCTGTGGGTTTGCTACCGGATAACCAGATAGGCTGTACGGGATGGTTTTACCAGGCAATTGATAGACCGGAGAACTAATTCCATTCTCAACATTGCCAAGATAATAGAGTTGGAAATAATCTACACGGAAGGTACCTGTCTCACCAGAGTTGTCTGTGCCGCCACTTGCCATCTTATTGCCGGTACGAATACCAACACGTACATCAGAAGCACTGGTAACATCAAAGTCTACATACATATTCTGCAGCGTGTTATAGTCGGATGTTCCAGCATGAGCAGCGAAGGTGTTATGTTCTCCCTGGGTAAACACACTTGCGGCATAGTCTGACTCCTTGCCAAAATACTGCACATTTTGGTCTGCAAACATTCTCAAAGTTCCCAGGAAACCTGATTTACACCCCAGACGACAACTAAGACGATAGTGCCCTGGTTCCAAATTACTGATAACCTGATAGAGTTCAAAGTCACTTGGCATTGGTTTGTTATAGAACCAGCAAGAGTTGTCGCCATGCTTGTTCGCACCATCACTGTTAATGCCACGTGAGTTGCCAGGGAAATCCTTATTCGTACTCCATCCATAAGGTACGCCCCGCACCGTAGCGCCACCAGTATTCACTACCCCTTTCTCCGACAGTTCAAAGTCTGCATTCACCATATACTTCTCGGTCAGAGTGGCATCAGCAGGCTGTTCTATGGCTATTTCACACAGAGCAATACCCGGATCCATAAGGTAAACCCGCAGTTTTACAATCTCATCGGTAGTTGCCTCATAGGAAAGGCTCTTTCCTGTAGACCATCCACGCAGCACGTTCTGGCTCCACACACTGGATGTTGCAGTCGTTGCAATGCTGAAAACCGATGGTGATGCCTGTGTATCAACAAACTGAGTAGCATATCGCAGCGTCCATCCGGCATGTAGTGGGAATGTAGGCAGGAAGTGAAGTGTTATGGTATTCTCACCAGTCTTGACAGGTAATGAATACTCCACGTAAGGAGCATCAGTGGGCCGGCTGTAACAGGTAAGATCCATAGGCCATACGCACACAGCCTTTGACTGCATACCAAGACCGTCAATACACCTTACAGACATGCTGGAACTGGTGTAGGAGGCAGCAGGCACGGTGATGTATCCACCTTTCTGAATATCAACCTCAACAGGGCTGACATCTGCAGCAGTAGCAACGGCAGGCTTACTGAACGCAGCCTGTCCACGTGGTGCAGCACTCATAATTTTATTCCACTTTCCGCCAGCAATCTCCGTATTGTATTTCTTTGTCAGCGCCTGAATCTCATGATATGCGTCAGTAGCTTCTGCAGCATATTGCAGCGCTGTTACACCATGTCCTGCGCCTGCCTCTGTGAAACTTTGTCGTGCCCGAAGATGCTTAACATTCATCAGGTAGGCCCCCATCACAGGATATTCCACAAGTTGGAAGAAAGCATCTTGCAAATCAGCACGAATACATCCCCTCACAGCCTCTACGCGGTCGGCAATAGCCTTATAGTCAGCAATACGTTGGTTTATCTCTTCGTTAGTATAAGTGACAAACGAGACATGCTCTGGTTTGCCAGCTGCTGCCAATCGGTAATACTCCTGTTTTATTGCCCCAATCTCGTCAGCCACATTATTTCCGAAAGTTTTTGCAGCCCATTCGCGGCTCCATCTTGCAGCTTTGACAGGTCCCCATGCTTGTATGTCCCATGCCAAGTCCATACAGAACTCCAATTCTGCCTCAGCAGGCTTGATGTCTCCCACGTTGATAATCCACAGGCGCTGTATTCCCTGCTGATAACCACGCGTCAACTCATAACTGATTTGCGACGGGCCGATGGAAGAAAGCCAGAGATAATCCTGCGGCGATCCCCAGTAACTGATATGGTAGTATATGCCGTTAGAGCCGGAACGAGCCTGCTCTGCATCGGTAGGCATCTGGCGTATGAAACCGTGATTATCGTCAACCCATGTCAACGTTACATCGTCTGGCACCTTCAAACCTGCATTGTAAGCATCCAGAACCTCCTTATACGGAATGAATGTCTGTGGCACCTGCGTCACATCCTCGTTAACAATATCATGAATGAGACTGCGCTGGAAGGAAATAATCTCCGACAGTCCGGTAGCAATATTGCCCGCGCCACTGTATCCCTGTATTGCTCCATCGTGGACACCACGCATTCCCAGCGTGTACATCACATCCTGATTCTTACTTTCCACCACACGCTGACGCCAGTATTCCTGAACACCGGATGGATTCGTTGCATAGTTATACGCCGAACTGCCTGCAGTCCATTCGCCCACATTATTGCGAAGCATAGGTTCGCAGTGACTCGAACCGAGAACAATATCATACTGTGCCGCCAATTGTGGATTTTCTTCTATTTTCCAGAAAGCAGTGCTGCATGGATGCATAGCTGGCCACATAATGTTGGCACGCAAGCGCAACAGCAACTCAAATATTTTCTCGTATGTCCGTGGACCTATATTCTTGATATCAGTATCCATATTCGATGCAGCCCAAGGCTCCAATCCCCAGTCCTCGTCATTGATAAATATTCCACGGAAGCGGACAGAAGGTTCGTCAACGTTAAGTATTCCTTCCGTAGCATAAAGCGCACTGCGTGATGCAGGCCTTACATCAGCCCACCACACCCATGGTGATACCCCCATCATACGCGACAGTTCAAAGACACCATATGCCGTTCCTCTAGGTGTACTGCCAGCAATTACCAACGCCTTCTCTATGCCTTCCGCTGGATTGCTGACTACCTGAAGCGTATAAGCCTCCCACTTACCTTCTATAGCGGCAACATCAAGTTTCCCGATCTTAGCAAGATCATCTATGAATATGCTTCCACCGAGAGTTCCTACTATGATAGGCGTAGTACCTGCCGTCAGTTCGTTACCAACTGTCGGCTGAAGGTTTGTGATCATCTTCACATCGCCACAGAGTGCCTTGGCTGCTATGCCCACAACGCTATGGTCGGTTTTATCAAATACAATAGGTGCGATATGCTCATTATCGGCTATGGTCAGGGTTCCGTCATCCTTGCTGTCCACAATTTTTATCACTGATACACTCTCACCAGTCTCGTGTGCTTCGGTAATGGCGAGTCGCACATCTGCAAGTTGTGTGTTCCAACCGTTCTCGCCACGCAGTCTGATGATCAGCTTGCCGTCAATCATTTCACACGTTGCATTTACCTCTGCCCCACTGACCGACACTTCGTATGTGCCCTCAGGCATATCAGTAATGGTCTGGCTCATCTCCGTATAGTCTGCGCCTTTATCCACCTTCCATCCCATAGGGCAAGTAGCCTGAATTGCATTATACCAGCAGTCGCCTTCCGTGAAAGCATGATTGGTAACAGCAAACGTGGCATCAGCAGGTTTCTCTGCTGTGACAAGTGCCTGACGTGCCTCCTTTCTCAATCTTCTGACCTTGGCATCAACCGCCGACAACGTGTTGGGAACAGTCTCATCGGGATAAATCAAGCTGAAAGCATGGCGGGCATAGTCAAGAGTTGAGGAGTATGCTCCTGCCAACGTCTGCGGATTAGCATTGACTGGTATGCCTATGTCATTGTTCATGGCTATCTGCTCAGCCACGCAACGGGCAGTGATGTATGCTCCAAACTGACAAAGATGCGTATTGTCTATCTCCTTGCCTGGGAAGTATTCGTGAAGAGCGCGCGAGCCTTCCACACCAGCGACATTCTCATACTGACTGCTTAACGTCTCCATGTCAATTAGCTGGACACTGAGTTCCGAAGCCAGTTCACGCATTGCCTCTGCGTATGCCACATGTTCACTCTCGATATTTCCGTCACTACCAAAGATTCTGCGCACGATAGGGGTAAGCAGGACAGGAGTAGCTCCCTTACTGCGTGTATCATTGATAAAGCGTGTGAGATACTGTTTGAACGTCGTTTGCGGATCTGTATGCAGCGAGCCATCGGTTTTCTCGTCGTTGTGACCAAACTGAATAAGAACAAAGTCCCCCTCTTTCAGAGCACTACACACCGTATCCCATCGTCCTTCTATAATAAAACTAAGTGTACTGCGACCATTAACCGCATGGTTGCTCACAGCAGCCTTCGATGCATCAACAAACCATGGCAACAGCATGCCCCAGCCACGCTCCGTGCTGCCCTCTGACTTATTTGCCATTGTTGAGTCACCGATAGTATAAACCGTTATCTTCTGCGTCGGATTATCATCAAATGCTATGCCACGCAATGTAAAACGATACGCCGTGAGCTTACCGGGATACGCGACTTGGAAGAAGTAGTACACATGGTCTGCATCCACCTCCTGTGTCCACTCTGTTGTCGCGGCATCCCAAGCCATTATCTTGGCCGAGATGATCGTCGAAGGATCATTCTTGTCACACGTCAGGAATACTATTGGTTGCGATGCATTTGCAGAGGCCTTGCCACTGATGATGACGGCGCCGGCCTTTGTCGGCTTTATCATCACGAATGCCCCGTGGGTCGGAACAGGTCCGAATGGAGCTGTGGCCGAAAACGACGTGATCAGCCCCTCTGTCGTGCCATCCGTTGAAGGCATCTGCGCCGGCAGCAGACCTTGGTTGCCCGCATGCCATGTCCAGTTTACAGCATCGTCTGCAGCAGAACCCAATGTAGCAACAACACCATTCAGCCTTACCGTCGAACCACTACCGCATTCATCGCCTGCCGATACAGTCCACGATGTCTGTGTATCACTACCAAACTCTACTATCGCTGCCGGTAAATGTATCGTACCAGCAATCACCATTAACAGAATAACAATATATCTCAAATTCTTCATAATAACCTAACAACTTTAACCTTTCCCTCAGAAGATACCACAATGTTCAATCCGCGCTGCAATTTGCTCAAGCGAACACCATTCACACTATAGATACCTGCCGAACGACATATCTTCAGTTCCACATTGTCAATGCCTACTGGGTCCTGCCCAAGTATTCGTCTTGACTCTTCACCTTCATATGTAACATATATATTTAGGAAACCTGCATGCAGAGCGTCGTTCACAATTCGTGTACGGACGAATACCGGCTCTGTACCCTCATAACTGCGAACGCTCATTCTATACAGACCGCCGGTCTTAGGCAACTCAATAACATCGCCCAACTGTGTCCATTCTGCATCAGCAGCACTACTTGCTGCAACTTCGACTGCCACCTGAGGCACTATAGCATCACCATCTGTTGAAGATGTATCATCATCACTGACGCTCTCAAACAACACACCACGCAGAGTAAAACGGTAAGCTGTCAGCTTCTCAGGATATGCCTGTTGGAAGAAATAATATACATGATCTTCATCGACATTATATGTCCAGCTGCTTTCGTCTGCATTCCATGCCGTAATCTTTGCTGACACTATAATGTCCGGGGCATTCTTCTCGCATGTTACGAATATCAGAGGCTGGTCCGCACTCGCCGAAGCCTTACCGCTTATAGTCACCGAACCAGCTTTCGCAGGCTCTATCTTCAGGAATGCGCCGTGCGATGGCAAGTTACCATAAGGAGCCTCTTCCGAAAATGATGTGATAAGCGTTTCCGCAGTGCCATCAACAGAGGGCATTTGTGAAGGCAGCAGACCAGCATTGCCCGCATGCCATGTCCAGTTGCATGTATTGTCTTCTGACGAGCCAAGCGTTACCTTCGCTCCTTCAATTGGAAGCAAAGTGCCCATATTGCAACCGTCGGTACTTGTTGCTGTCCATTCCGAACGTACAACCTCACTGAACAATTCATTACCATTGTTATTGGCAATATACATTACTACATCAAATGGCCCTGCAAATGCCGTTGTTGACTGAATCTTTGCGTTGGCAGAGGCCGATATATTCCTTTTGCCCAGGTCCAGCAGTCCATTTGTTGCCGGCAGATAAATGTTTTCATCCTCAACGGTCTCTGGATTGAAGTTGCTGGCATCACCATACTTAAGTGTCGGATTAGCATCCAACCATGTGATGCTTTGACCGCATGAGTGTACACTCCAACCGTTTTTGGCATCAAAATCATCAGCGTTTGTACATTCAAAGTACTCATTCTTATTTGCATCCATCTGCGACAATATATCAATGCGTATATGAGGATTATCAACACTGACATTTTCCGAAGCCAGTTTTGATGTAATATATCCGTCGCATGTCTGGAAGGCATAGATGGTGCGGTTGCTCGTGCATACAATAGGTCCCGTGTAAAGAGAGCTCAGACTTACAACAGAGTCACCTTTATAATTGTAGTAAATTCGGGCACCGGGAATTTCTGTACTGATAGTCACGATGCTACGTCCATTCTCATGTTCAGTGTTGAACACCGGCAAATGACATACCTGTCGGATATCGACATCCTTCACTCCGGTATTACTCATGACAAAGCCCTCTCCACATGCCACAGCCTTCACAGTAACGTTTTCACTTACTGCAAAGGGACCTGTGTAACGGGTACTTGACTCCGTAGGTTCCGAACCATGAGCGGTCGAAAGATTGTATTGTCCTCAATTTTAAATTGTTAATTAATC
>SAMEA3663036__coassemble_995_pt1 | contig 11543 bp, 10 predicted proteins | sample SAMEA3663036__metabat2_high_PE_031 | metagenome-assembled genome bin SAMEA3663036 (sample SAMEA3663036) | pig gut metagenome | biome: pig gut; feature: pig-associated habitat; material: faeces | place: France | collected 2012
CTCCTCATGGTATTCGCATACATCCCTCCAAAGATTAGGATAGCAGTGTGTGAACAGTTCTATTGGAGATTTTCCGTAAGAGAGGCCCTTTATCTGTTTAAATGGCTTCTTCAACCATTTCCATAAGTTGAACTCCTTTGATTTTGCAACTCTTTTTGCAGATATCTGCTTTGACGTAATACTTAAACCTTTTTGCCAATCGAAATTATTATTTTGCAGCAGCCAGCAGTATCACAAAAGTTTCTGCATATACATGCTGGCTTTAGATGCCATACAATCAATCACAAATCCGTTTTTTTTGTATGCAGCAATAGCTGGAGCATTATTTTCTTTTACTTCAAGTTTAATAATTGAACAATTATCATGCTTTGCTATCTTCTCCAAAAATGCAAGCATTCTGCTAAACAAGCTATTCCTTTTATATTCATCCAATACACTTACATGGCTTATGTAGCACAAAGGTGGTTTGTTTATATATGCAGCTATCATGGCAACAATATCACCTTTTATGTTGCGCATTACTACAAAAGAGGCATTAGCGGAAAGCTTGCGAGCATATTTAATTCTAAATTCTTCTTCTCGGAAAGAGGGAAAGTCGGATATTGTCCTGTTGAAAAATTCTATTACCTCTAATTCCGACAGTGACACAATTTCTGGTTTCATATTGCAGTTTAACTTTCAATCAACCTGCAATATAAAATTTTCAGTTACAGGCTGACGGGTTTATATTCTGATTTTAAAAGGGCATAATACACCTGATTCTTATAACAACCATCCTTATATACTGACTCTCGCAAAAGCCCCTCACGCTTATATCCAAGCTTTTCATGCATCTTGCATGAGCCTATGTTATCTTCAAGAACTATCGTCTCAATACGTCTCAAGTTTTTATGGTTGAACGCATATTTGAGTAACAAGTGCATAGCCTCAGTGCCATAACCACCGTTCCAGTAGTCATGCTTACCGATTAAAATATGAGATGTTGCCTTACGATTGACATAATCTATTCCAGTTAGATAGATGTTACCAATATAGATATTACCTTCAACAGTGCATATTGCCAATCTAACATCTTTATTCTGGTTGATTGCATTCTGCACCCATTGACGCTCTATCTCATTGGACACAAAATATTTACCCTTCCAGACGGCAGGTAATAGCATCATCATTCCTCCAGTTGACTGATGTCTTATAGTCTTCTGGTTCAAGTGCTCTCAAATATACTCTACTCATAATTTTTGGTTATTTCAATTATTCTGTTCATATCTTCTTTATCATATCTCTGGTCGATGGGCAATGGTAGGATGTGGTTTGCCATCCATCGCTCAGTAGAGTCTTCTTCCGTCCATTCATCCACGTTTGGCCAGTATTTTGCAACAAAAATCTTGTTTGCAATAAGGTGCTTGCGTAATTCCTGACCTTCTGCTGAGTCGTATGGGAATATCATCGGAACTTCACCATATTTCAGCTCCCGTCCTCCAAACGCAGCTCTAAGTGTATTGTATTTGTCAATACGTTATTGAGCTGCACGTTCATAGTCTATGCTCTGCATCAGACGGTGGGTCAGTCTTGACATCCTTCTTATAGGCATATCATGGAACAATGCGCTTACTCTGTGGAAGTCTTCATAACCTGCTTCAGGAGATAAATCTATTCTCTTGATTAAGGAGTCCATACGCATGTAAGATTCATCCTGTTCTACCTCAAAATCTGCAATGGCATCGGTATAAAGATAACCGCCATCAGGTACACCAAAATATTTGCGACAGCTATAGAAAGTGTCTATTCCGCTGATGGGATTTGAGAAGAATGCCTGTGTATAATCGAGAATGAGTTGCTTGCCATATTTTGCTGCAAGTTTCTCGCAACACTCATTCTGCAATCCCCAATAATTGGTGTAGAGGAGAGCCTCATCTTCTGCGAGTGTAATATCATCAACAATGCGATATGCCTTGTCGATATGGTAAAATTCATACGCAATGCCAAATTTGATGATTGGATCTATTGCTGTGTCGCAAGTGAAATATGGCACATACACCTTTTTTATATTTGTGACATCTTAGCAAATACTCAAAGCAGAAGCGGCCACTATTGAGGGCAATGGCTTCTGCATGAAGCTCTGGATGTAGAGGTAACTCCAATTCAAAGTAACCGCCTATGGGTTTTGTTATTTCACTATTACTTTCAACCATTCTTTTTGATTTACTATTGCTTTTTCCAATTCTTCCGCAGATTCAAAGCGTAAGACAAGTGTGCCGATGGCATCATTGGCTGCTTCAAATCCGTGTACATGGTCGCCAGGTTTTACCCAAAGGTCTTCTTCAACTACTTCAGCGGGAAGTGATGGGTCAATTTGAAGACATTGAAATTCACCTTCCTTGTCGGCATGAAGAATTATCTCTGCCCAATGACCATTGTATGGCTTCTGCTCTATAGGCTCCGGTTCATCCCCCACCATGGCACGAGTGATAGCCGTAATCATATCAACGCCCGTTGCATATCTCAGCATCTCACAAAGGCGATTGCCTCCTCCGCGAGGAGTAAGCTCCATGATATATGGTTTCCCGTTAGGAGCAACTCGGGTCTCAATATTCCATACGGATGTCTTCATATTGAGAAGAGTGATGAGACGTTGGATTTCTCTTGTTAGATAATCCTCTTCTTCTTTTGAGAAAGTGGATGGCCATGAGTAGGCAGCAGGTGTATATGGGTTTGTTGCATTAGCATCAAAGCGTTGCGCACAGAAGCTGACGAACTGTAGTTTTCCATCGTAAGAGTAACTATCTGTATCAGAAGAGCATCCTTTCTTTTCCAAGAACTCTTCTATGATGATATGACCACTGATAGTATATTTGAAAGCATATTCTATAGCTGCCATCAGTTCCGACTCGTTATCTACACGGGTGCAACCTTTGGAACCAGCAGAGTCCGTTGGCTTTACGATAAGGGGATAGCAAAACTTCGCTCTTACGTCCCAAGCTTCCTCTTTGCTGGCAAAACCAAATGCCCACGGTACATTGAACCCATGTTCAGTAAGGAAGGCACGAAAACGATCTTTATTCTGAAGAATCTCAACCGATTCGAAAGGTCCGAAAGAAGGAAGCCCCATCTGGTTCTGTACATAGGATGCCGCAACGACTCCAGGGTCACATGCAAATGACATAATGCCGTCTATCTGAAGTTCACGGGCTTTAGCAAGTACAGCTTCTTTGTCGATGATGCTCACATTGCAATACTCATCGCTGTATTTATGGGCTATATTATTTGGCAGATAATCGGCTGTGATAACATAATAGCCTTGCTTATGAGCTACATCTATTACAGGCAAGAGGTAACGAAGACCTCCAAGAAGCATAAGTTTCTTTTGAGCCATAGCTTATTTTTTAATGATAAGATCTATAGTTCTCTGAATATCCTCTTCACTCAAAGCATGATGCATGGGCAAGCACAACACACTATCTGCCATCTTATGAGCATTAGGAAGATTGGCAGGATTTGCGCTCTCCAAGCCTCTGTAGGTGGAGAACTCGCTGATGAGCGGATAGAAGTATCTCCTGCCAAGGACGTTGGCTTCCTTCATCTTCGCATAAAGGGCATCGCGACTCATGCCGAAGGCTTTTTCATCGATAAAGATGGGGAAGTAACTGTAGTTATGCCTTACTCCAGGCATGTCATCGAAGAAGGTGATGCCTTCCACATCGCGAAGGGCTTCGCGATATTTGATTGCTACCTGCTGACGGGCAGCAATGGCGGCATCCACCTGACGGAGATTGAGAAGTCCGTAGGCAGAACGCATCTCGTCCATCTTGGAATTGATACCAGGGCCTACAACGGTCACTTCATCGTGGATACCGAAATTCTTCAAATCGTCGATACGTTTCTTGGTGGCCAAGTCGTGCATAATCATAGCTCCGCCCTCTATGGTGTTGTATACCTTGGTGGCATGGAAGCTCAAGGTTGACATGTCGCCCCAGTTGAGGATAGACTCGGTCTCTACCTTCTGCTCCTCTCGTTTGACAGGCTTACAAGGTTCGAGGGCATTGCGCGTCTCATCGAAGGCCCGCTTGTAGTCTGCCTCATGCTTGGGTATCTCAAGGGCAAAGGCATGGGCGGCATCATAGATGACCTTGAGCCCGTAGGTATCAGCTATTTCCTTGATGCGACGCACATCGCAAGGTTTTCCATACACATGCACGGGCATGATGGCTGTAGTCTTAGGGGTGATGGCAGCCTCTATCTTGTCTGGGTCTATGTTGCCCGTTGCTGGGTCGATATCCACGAACACTGGTTTGCAACCGTTCCACCATATAGAGTGGGTTGTTGCAACGAAAGAATAAGGTGTGGTAATTACTTCTCCGGTGATTCTCAAAGCCTGAAGGGCGGTGAGCAATGGCAAAGTGCCATTAGTAAATAGGCTTACGTAAGGCACTCCTAAGTATTCTGCCAAAGCTGCTTCCAGCTTCTTGTGGTAGCTGCCGTTGTTTGTTATCCACTTACAATCCCAAATTTTCTTGAGTTCTTCATGGAACTCGTCAAGATTTGGAAGTAAGGGGGATGTTACTGTTATCAATGATTTATCCATTTTATATAATGTTTTTTCTTTTATTTCGAAGGGTCGCTCCGAAATTGAGCTGTTAGCAGACAACGCACTTTGCCGTTCTTAATCATGAACATCCGCAGATGACTCACAGAATAATAACAGAAGAGTTTCTGTAAAAATACTGCGGATAGACTTAATCAACGGCTTCATAGTTATATGTGGAACGCGAAAATAACGGTTCTTCATACGTTTAGAATGATTACCACTTATTGTTGCATGGCCAGGGGATATTGTTTTCGTTGCTGATAAGGTTAATAACCTTAAGGCCGTAAGGTTAATAACCTTTCATGCGTAAGGTTATTAACCTTATCGATGGTGCAAACGTATTCGTAGACTATGACATATATATTAGACTCTCCATAAATATATAAGACATCACTCCATATTTCGGATGAACCTAAATGTTATCCTCGTTGCTTTCTCATGTCAATGCTTTGTTTAATACCGTGAATGATAATCTTTGCGTTCTTCGCGTCTTTGCGAGGGTTCTTTCTCGCAGATGTTTATTGCGTGATATGTTTCTCGCCAAGGCGCCAAGGTCGCAAGGTTGATGACTGATGATTGATGACTGATGATTGATGACTGATGTTATTTATCCACAGATTACACAGATTACACGGATGTCCGCAGGCGGACGGGGATTATTGTTGATGACTGATGATTGATTATTGATGACTGATTGCTGATGCTTTTTATCCATGGATTACACGGATGATACGGATAGTCAGGACATGGGATGTGTTCAGATAAAATCTGTGGAATCCGTGGAATCCGTGGGACATGAAGGCTGTTGGGGAGCATTAAAGCCCACAGATTACACGGATGGCACGGATGTCCGCAGGCGGACGGGGAATATTGTTGATGACTGATTGCTGATTGCTATTTATCCACGGATTACACGGATAACACGGATGTCCGCAGGCGGACGGGGGCCTGGGAATCGGTATGTGCAGGACAGGAGTTGTCCTTGACGAATAGATATGTGAGGAATGTGTGTTTTTAAGACTCTGATGTGGGGCATGGTTAGGGACAAGACTTTTCCTCCCGTCATCCTTGTGGGTTGCGGTAGGGTGGGGTGTCCGGATAACTAACCTAATTCTCCAGCTGTAGAAAACATAAGTCCTGACAAATATGGGAAAAGGTGAGGCAATGGATTGCCTGTTCCGTTTGTATTAGCCTACGTTTATTGAGTCTTACCCGTTTTGCCCAGAATGGATGTCTTGACGTACATGGTCATCCTGTTTATTTGGCTTCGTTTTCGCAGAGTCTTTATTAGCTATGATGTGAATTTGTTGCAAAGGTAGTTCTTTTTTCGGAAACATCAAATAGTTTTCCTGATTATTTATCGTGAATGAATGGAAAATCGGGACGGGAGAGGAAGGGTTGACATTTTGCGAAGGGCAAAATGAGGAGCATAATGAGGATAAAAAGGGGAGAAAACGTAGAGCGAATGTTTTTTTTGACGGAAAAAGGTTGAAATATCAATATATTTACGTATATTTGCGCTCAAAACAATTTAATTATGATATTAATATGAAAGATTTCATCAAGTATGTGCTGGCAACCTTCGTTGGTTTGCTCCTTTTTCTTGTCGTTTTCGTCATTTTCGGCGTGATGAGTCTTGTCGGTATGGTTGCATCTGGTGAGGCTACGAAGAATGTGAAGGAGAACTCGGTGCTGGTGGTCAATCTCAGCGGAGTGATGGAGGAGAGGGCTTCGGAGAACGTCTTCGGCCAGTTCACTGGAAATGCATTCAACAATCTTGGGCTGGAAGAGACGCTTAGCGCCATCAAGAAGGCTAAGGCAAATGAAAACATCAAGGGTATCTACATCGAGTGCGGCGCCCTATCGGCAGATATGGCTCAGATACAGGAGCTGCGCGACCAGTTGCTTGACTTCAAGAAGAGCGGCAAGTGGATAGTGGCATATGGTGATATATACACTCAGGGTGCGTACTATGTTTCTACGACTGCCAACAAGCTGTATGTCAACCCGCAGGGCAGCATCGACTGGCACGGTATCGGCGTGGAGCCAATATTCGTGAAGGACTTGCTGGCCAAGTTCGGTGTAAAGATGCAGGTGATAAAGGTTGGTAAGTATAAGAGCGCTACAGAAATGTTCACTGGCTCTGAGATGAGTGAGGCCAATCGTGAGCAGACCCAGAGGTATGTTGACGGCTTGTGGGCTAATGTGTGCAAGGGCGTGTCGGAAAGCAGGAAGATAAGTGTGGAGAAGCTCAATCAGCTGGCTGACAACTCGCTGGTGACGGCTGATGCGCAGACGCTTGTCAAGGAGAAGATGGTCGACGGCCTGCGCTATGCCGAGCAGGTAAAGGCTGAGGTGAAGAAGATGCTCGAGGTGGAGGATGATGAGGATATCTGCCAACTAAGCGTTGCCGACATGGTGAACGTGAAGGACGAGAGCGAGCGAGGTGACGATGAGATTGCCGTATACTATGCTTATGGTGACATCGTGCAGACGTCGGTTGGTGGCAGCTTGTCAAATACGACTGCCATTGTGGGCGCTGACGTGTGCCGTGACCTGGAGAAGCTGGCCAAGGATGATGACGTGAAGGCTGTCGTCATAAGGGTGAACTCCGGTGGTGGCTCGGCATACGCATCTGAGCAGATATGGCACCAGGTGGAGCTGCTCCGTAAGGAGAAGCCTGTTGTTGTCTCCATGGGTGGCAAGGCTGCCTCGGGTGGCTACTACATGAGCTGCAATGCAAACTATATATTCGCAGAGCCTACTACGCTGACGGGAAGTATAGGCATCTTCGGTATCGTTCCAGACAATAGCGAGTTGCTGACGCAGAAGCTCGGCCTGAAATTTGATGCTGTGAAGACCAACAGGAACAGTCTCTTCGGAACGTCCTCGCGTCCGATGAACGACGAGGAGATAGGCTATCTCACTGCATCTATAGGCCGCGGTTACGAGCTGTTCCGCAAGCGTGTTGCTGACGGCAGGAAGATGACTGTTGACCAGGTGGAGGCTATAGCCCAAGGGCATGTGTTTACGGGCGAGGATGCCTTGAAGATAAAACTCGTGGATGAGCTTGGCGGTCTGGACAAGGCTGTTGCCAAGGCTGCACAGCTTGCCAAGGCCAAGAGCTACTATACACGCAACTATCCCGAACAGACTGACTTCTGGGACCAGCTTATGAACGAGACTTCCGGATCGTATCTGGACGGAAAGATGCGTGCTGCACTTGGTGTGCTCTATGAGCCGGTGATGATGCTGCAAAATGTCAATAATACTGATAGACTGCAGGCACGGTTGCCATACTGGATTAATGTGAAGTAGGGGTCTAAGGTCTAAGGTCGGAGGTCAAAGGACTAAGGGCTAAGGGCTAAGGGCTAAGGTCTAAGGGCTAAGGTCTAAGGTCGAAGGTCGAAGGACTAAGGTCAAAGGACTAAGGTCAGAGGTTCGAGTTTGTGAAAAATTATAAATCTGAGTGAGGACAGAAGGTGACTTTATAAAGGTAAATGAATGGCTGATGCCGTTGAGCTGGCTATATGGGGTGGGGGTGCTTGTAAGAAACAAGCTCTTCGACCTGGGGGTGCTCAAACAGAAGTCGTATAGCATACCGGTGATATCGGTAGGCAACATCACTGTTGGCGGCTCGGGAAAGACACCTCATGTGGAGTATCTCGTGAACCTGCTTAAGGACAGGGTGAAGACGGCCGTGCTCTCAAGGGGATATAAGAGGAAGTCTAAGGGGTATATCCTGGCAGACCATTCGGTGACGATGAGTGATATTGGTGATGAACCATTCCAGATGGCTCGTAAATTTGACAATGTGTACGTGGCCGTGGACAGGGATAGAAGGAATGGCATCAATAGGCTGACGGGCGACAGTGCGACAAGTGATGTAGATGTGATTCTGCTTGATGATGCTTTCCAGCACCGGTATGTGAAGCCTGGAATAAATATCCTGCTGGTTGACTATCACCGGCTGATTATATACGACAAACTGCTGCCTGCAGGCAGGCTGCGCGAGCCTATGAACGGAAAGGCCAGGGCGGACATGGTGATTATCACGAAGTGTCCGAAGGACCTTAAGCCAATGGAGTTCAGGGTACTAACCAAGGCTATGGACCTGTATCCGTATCAGGACCTGTTCTTCACTACTATAGAGTATGGAGAGCTGGTGAAGGTGTGGAACACTGATGGCGATAATGGCGGAACAATGACTAATGAGCAGCTGAAGGACATGAACGTGATGTTGCTCACTGGCATTGCCTCGCCAAAGCAGATGGTAAACGACCTGTCTCCATTGTGCAAGTCGATAACTATGATGGCCTTCGGCGACCATCACGCCTTCTGCAGAAAGGATGCCGACCGCATCAACGAGATGTTCGCAACCATGCCGCTGCCACGCATCATCATTACAACGGAGAAGGACGCGGTGAGGCTGGAGGAGACGGACGGACTGGCTGAAGAGGTCAGAAACGCCCTTTACGTGCAACCTATATGTGTGAGGTTCATGCTGGGGCAGGAAGAAGATTTCAACAATAAAATTATAAGCTATGTACACAAAAATTCAAGAAACAGCATCCTGGCTAAGGGAAAGAATGACCACAAGCCCAAAGACAGCGATAATACTGGGCACAGGCCTGGGACAATTAGCTTCCGAGATAACTGATACGTACGAGTTCCCATATGAGCAGATACCTAATTTCCCTGTGTCTACAGTTGAGGGACATGCGGGCAAACTGATATTCGGTAAGCTTGGAGGAAAGGATATCATAGCGATGGAGGGACGATTCCATTTCTATGAGGGATATAGCATGAAGGAGGTCACTTTCCCTGAGAGGGTGATGTATGAGCTGGGTATCAGGACGCTATTTGTGTCGAATGCGGCTGGTGGTATGAACCCGAAGTTCAAGATTGGTGACCTGATGATTATCAATGACCACATAAATTTCTTCCCTGAGCATCCTCTGCGTGGCAAGAACTGTCCTCCTGGGCCGCGCTTCCCCGACATGCACGAGGCATACGACCATGAGCTTATAGCGTTGGCCGACAAGATTGCTGAGGAAAAAGGCATTAGCGTACAACATGGTGTGTACGTAGGTGTGCAGGGGCCGACCTTCGAGACGCCGGCTGAGTACAGGATGTACCGTCTGTTGGGTGGTGATGCCGTGGGCATGAGCACTGTACCTGAGGTAATCGTTGCGCGGCATTGCGGCATAAAGGTGTTCGGAGTGAGCATAATAACTGACCTCGGTGGATTTGATACTCCTGTTGAGGTTAGCCACGAGGAGGTGCAGAAGGCCGCCAACGCAGCACAACCGGTGATGACAGAGATAATGAGAGAGATTATTAGGAGATCGTGAGGGCAAAGGGAACGCCTCACAACCCAAATGACAGGTGAATAATAGAAAGGATAATTCTTAAATGGAAATTTCCAAACTTGGTGAGTTCGGACTGATTCACCGGCTCACGGATAATATAGAAAGAAAGAATAACTCAACAAAGTACGGCGTGGGTGATGACTGTGCCGTCCTGCATTATCCTGACAAGCATGTACTGGTGACTACCGACATGCTGATGGAGGGTGTACATTTCGACCTTACATATATTGATATGAGGCACCTGGGATATAAGGCCGCAATGGTGAACATCAGTGACATATTCGCCATGAACGGAACGCCTCGGCAGATGACGGTCAGCATAGCGGTGAGCAAGAAGTTTAAGGTTGAAGACCTTGACGAGTTCTACTATGGACTACGTGCCGCATGCAACAAGTGGAATGTGGATGTCGTTGGCGGGGATACCACATCGTCATTCACAGGCTTGGCCATAAGCATAACGTGCATCGGTGAGGCTGCTGAGGAGGAGATTGTTTACCGTAATGGTGCGAAAGATACTGACCTGATATGTGTCAGCGGTGACCTGGGTGCTGCCTATATGGGACTACAGCTCCTGGAGAGGGAGAAGGCTGTGTACTATGGGCAGATTGATGATATGAACAGACGAATAAAGGCTGCAAAGGCTGCTGGTGATGGCGCACTGGTGGCGAAGCTGCAGAAGCAGGCACAGGAACTTAATGACTTCCAGCCTGATTTCTCTGGCAAGGAATACCTGTTGCAGCGACAGCTCAGCCCGGAAGCCCGTGGTGACATTAGGGAGAAATTGCGCGAGGCTAATGTACATCCGACGGCAATGATAGACATCTCTGACGGACTAAGCTCGGAGTTGCTGCATATCTGTGAGCAGAGTAGTTGCGGATGCAGGATTTTCGAGAAACAGCTCCCTATAGACTATCAGACTGCTGTCATGGCTGAGGAGATGAACATGAATGTCACTACGTGTGCCATGAATGGAGGCGAGGACTACGAGCTGCTGTTTACTGTTCCAATTGGCGACCATGAGAAGGTGGCTACGATAGAGGGCGTGAGAATGATAGGACATATCACAAGAAAAGAACTCGGAAAACAGCTTGTGGCAAGGGATGGTGCGGAGTACGACATCACTGCGCAGGGCTGGAACCCACTGAATGAAGGCAATGGAGAATAGGCGGAATTGACAAGAATGGAGCTGCATTGAATTGCGTCTTTTGGTATCACAATTAAGGTTACTAGGGTGTCCAGTTTGATGTGCACAAAATGAATATCCTAATTCTGAAGTTCATGTCGGTAATTGTCGCTCTGTAAGCGCAAAAGCGCATAGCCCAGGGTAGAGTGTAGCGACACCCTGGGTTATTTCATGTAAGTGATGGTCGCGCTGTAAGCGCAAAAGCGTAGATAACAGCAGGACAAATAACGCTTTAGCCCTTTGCCTTTCCTTTGCCTTTCCTTTCAGCCGGCGACCTTTGGTTCAGTCGGCGACCTTTGGCTCAGGGCGTTGCTACTGATTTTCTTCCATCAAACTGTACACCCTATTTAACGTGAGTTCGATGAATTCAAAACAATGAAAGCTGTGTATCAACTGTACGTTG
>SAMEA3663036__coassemble_1298_pt1 | contig 9601 bp, 8 predicted proteins | sample SAMEA3663036__metabat2_high_PE_031 | metagenome-assembled genome bin SAMEA3663036 (sample SAMEA3663036) | pig gut metagenome | biome: pig gut; feature: pig-associated habitat; material: faeces | place: France | collected 2012
AAAGAATAGAAATTAATCGATTGGCACATGGAAGCAGAATGTGCAGTACATGCTCCAAATGTTTCCCAAATGTTTCCCAATCCCGATATATGTTGCTGATAATCAATGCTCGTTAGCAGCCGCCCAGGCAGCCGTAGAAGAGTAAATTAGCACACTTATATAATGAAAGGGACTTGTCCGTTTGGGCAGGTCCTTTTTTAGTCTTCGGAAGAAAGCTTCCGACGATTATTGACTAAAAACGTCGCATAATATGTGGTAATTTGCAGATATGTTTGGCTATTCGACATTAATTTAGTATCTTTGTCGCAGAATTTGCGACGTTAATCACTGTTTTATGTCGCACAAAGTAGGAATGTGTTATGTATATACACGAAAGAGACAATTGGACGGACTTTCGTTGGGACATGTCCCAAGTGTCACTCCTTCAGGAGAAAGTATTCCGTAAGCAGGGGTTACTTTATGGCAGGTTAAGTTCATTGGGATTTGACAGCAAACTCCGTGCAATGGCAGAGAACCTGACATATGATGTAGTATATTCTTCGGAAATAGAAGGCATACGACTGAACGTTGAGCAGGTTCGTTCTTCCATTGCCCGAAAACTTGGTATTGAGAACGTGAAAGATACTGCGCCTTCACACTATGTCGATTCTGTTGTTGGTGTAATGCTTGAAGCGGTTCAGCACTATGACATGAACCTCAGTAAAGAGAAGCTGTGTGCTTGGCAAGCAGCTTTCTTTCCAACAGGCTACAGTGAAGGAAGTCAGATCGAAATTGGTCAGTACCGCACAAACGAGGAGCATATTGTCAGCGGAATGTTTGGACGTGAGAAGATTCACTATATTGCTCCTTCGCCAGACCGCGTAGAAGAGGAGATGGAAAAGTTTCTTGCCTGGTTTGACGGAGAGGAGCCTGTAAGTAGCGTCATCCGTTCTGCCATTTCCCATTTCTGGTTTGTGAGCATACATCCCTTCGAGGACGGTAATGGGCGGTTGGCTCGCATCCTTTCAGACATGCTTCTTGCTCGTGGAGAAAAGAGCGATTTCCGTTTCTACAATGTCTCATCACAGATTAACAAGGACAAGAATCACTACTATGACATTCTGGAGCGGATGCAGCATGGCGATGGCGATATAACGGAGTGGTTGGTGTGGTACATGCAGAAATTGGTAGATGCACTTGACGAGGCAGACACCATCGTCACCACAATACTGAACAAGAGCTTTTTCTGGCAGAAGGCATCGGCAGTACCAATGACCGAGCGTCAGACTCAGATGCTCAATCTCTTTCTTGACGGATATGAAGCAAAGATTACGTCAAAGACTTGGGCGACATTGGCAAAGTGCTCGAAGGACACAGCCATACGTGACATACAGGATCTTGTCGATAAGAATATACTCATAGAGGACATTCCTGGGGCAAAGCGCCCAAGTTATTCCATCGTCTATGATGCAGAAGACTTGACGCAGTTCTTCAACGAGGTGAGCATCACAGAGGAAAATGGCATTCCATATCTAAAGGCATTGTTCAAGGGAAAGAAGCCTGTCTGCGAAAGAGTCCTGAAACTCGATGCTGACAGATACCAAAAAGGCGATTTGCCATTATCCAATCTGCTCAGTAAATACTGCTCGTATATCGTTTCAAGTAATAGGGAAAATAGCATGACACCAAAATCAGAATTTTGACTCTAAATGATAAAACGAAATGAAGATGGAACAGAAAACTAACTCAAAAGGATTGGCAGCCCGTATTTTGGGAGAACAACCTACGACACTCCAAAAAAACTTTGTGTGGTTTATGCTTCTAACGTTGTTGTTGTGGCCAATAGGCTTCTTTGTGTCCATATTCTTTTGGGATGCACCAATCCGATCCTCGATTGACGAGATTTGTCGTTGGGGTGTAACACTGACTATTTGGCTTTACCCAATATATTTATTCCCATTAATGTGGTTTAAACTCTCTCAAAAAATGGGATTTATATGGCTGTTCTATTTGTGCCCATTGATACCCGTAGCTGTTTTCTACCTATTTATAACACTCGCCTCAAGTGCATACGCGGAAAGGAAACCAGAAGGTTATGATTCTTCGACTTATAAACGCCTAAACGAAGCGTACGCATTGGATGTTAATCATGTTTATTATTGGTATGAGGTATTGGAAATGGCTGACCCAAGTTCATTCAAAGTTCTGAGCGATGATTATGCAACCGATATGCACCATGTATGGTATGAAGACTCTATTATAGAAGGAGCAGAACCTGCTACTTTTGCCGTACCAAATGGAGATATTTCACGTCTTGCTCATGACGCACACGATTACTACATGAGGAATCGACCTCTTCATGTAGCAGATATGGGTAGTTTCAGACAGATAGATAACAATTGGGCTTTAGATAGCCTTCATGTCTATTATCTCGATGCAGATATAAATTCTGTACCTGTAGGTGATTATCGCACTTTTAAGGCTTTAAATGGTTTTTATGCAATTGATGCCAAGTGTGTCTATTACAGAAACAACATAGTAGAGGGAGCAGACCCAGCATCTTTCGCCGTATTGAAAGGACAATATCACTATGGTCAAGACAGGCATTGTGTATATTACAAGGCTTACGGTTCGGCAATACGAGAACTCAACACATTAAAGCACAAGAATATGGAGGATGGATTATGGAATGCTTTTCATACGGATGGCAAGATGGTATATAATCCAAAGTTGATGGCCATGCCTGAAGGTACAGACTTTGCTACCATCCATAAAGTAGAATGTTATCGTGACTGGTATGCCGACAGCAAGCATGTTTACTATGAAAATCGCCTGTTGCCGGGAGCCAATCCGAAGACATTTGTGATATTTCCAGCCCATTATGTAGATGAGGATTATGTATCAGACAATAACAAGGATACCGATTATTCGCACGATGGCAGCCACGTGTATTATCGTGATTCGCTAATGTCTGGCGTTGATATTGCATCTTTCATTTGTGGCTATGATTTTGTAGCAGGACAATCATTTGCTTTCGACAAGAACCGCTATTATCAGGGAGCCCCAAATTCACGAATCGAAAAATTGCGTCAACGCAAATAGCAAGTTAGCAAATAACTAAATTTCAATTTAGCAAAATACATAAATATGACATAGAATGAGATTATTCTGCCGTAAAAACACGTTTTCGTTGCCATGAGCGTGTAAAAACTTGCAGAATGTGTCGTAAAAGTGTCGCCAGTAGTTTACAATAACTTTGTAAGTAGCTGATTATCAACATCTGTTGGCCGCCGCCCAGGCAGCCGTCGAGGAATAATCCTTAGATGCTGATAATTAGTGAGATACGAGGCAAGGACTTGAAAAACAGGCACTTGCCTCGCTTCTTTTCTGCACGTGTATAGCACAAGGGTATTGACCTGTCAAGGATAATGATTGGCTATAATTGGACGTAATAGTCATAAATGTTGGACTAAATAGAAAAGTGCATTTAACTAAATCGTCGTACCTTTGCACCCAGATTCAAACATCGTCAATTTTAACTCAAAAGTAAAATGAGAAGTAGCATTGAAGACTACAATGCAGTAGTAGAAGCTGCAAGCAAGTTCACAAAGAGCGTTGCCGAAGGCAACAGCAAGTATGCAAAGGAGTTGTTTACCGAAGATGCCTGCCTGTTCGGATTCCTGAACGGCAATTTCGAGCGTGGCAGCATCGAGCAGTTCTATCACAATGTTGACACCGTAGGTGCTGGCAAAGAGTTCAAGACCCGTATCGACGTGCTGGAATTGGAAGAGACATTGGCTGTTGTCCGTGTGCTGGAAGAAGGCTGGGGCGGCAGCATCGATTTCACAGACGTATTGCTTCTGCTGAAGATTGACGGACAGTGGAAGTGCGTGGCAAAAGCTTACAACCAGAACTCTAACACTATTTCCAAGTAAATACTTCTTTGGTCTGCAAGATTTTTACTAATTTTGTAGACCATATTGTTTGTATGTATAAGACAACAAAATTCCCCTCAGCTCTGATTAGCGGCGACTGTACCACGTCGTCGCTACGGCTCGACGGTGGCAGCATCATAGACCAGTGCATCGTAACTGCTGGCGAAAGCGGGACTTTTTTTCTGGAACAGCATCTTCTCTATGTGGTGCTGGGAGGCAGCGTGAAGCTGACCTGCGGACGGCAGTCGTGGACGGTGGCCAAAAACGAGATGATTCTGCTGCGCAAGGCGCACAGCGTCAGCTACGAGAAGAAAGGCTCGACGGAGACGGGACTCTTCGAGAGTCAGCTATTTGCTATCAACGACGAACTGTTGAAGGACTTCCTCACCACACAGCAAGTCAACGTGCCTCCAATGACCGAAGAATTTGGAGCGCAGGTGTCGCCCATGAGCGATCGCCTCGTGGCCTATTGTTGGTCGTTGGCACCATACTTTAACGACTCGTTGCAGGTCAGCCCAGGACTGCTACGTCTGAAGGTGATGGAACTGCTTTACAATGTGATGGATTGCTCGAAGAACATCTTCCGCCAGATGCTCCAGTTGCGTCAGCCCGTCAAGGTGGACGTTCGTCGCGTGGTGGAGGAAAACTACACATCACCCATCTCCATCGAAGAACTGGCTTATCTCTCAGGTCGTTCACTCTCCAGTTTCAAGCGCGACTTTCAGAGCATCTATGGTGTGTCCCCAGCCAAATGGATTCGTGAAAAACGACTGTCGAAAGCCCGTCAGATGCTTCTGTCCTCTCATATGTCCGTAGCTGATGTCGCATATAGTCTTGGTTTTGAGAATCCGACACATTTCAGCCGAATCTTCAAGCTGCAATATGGTGCATCGCCATCCACGTTTGGCAATCACCAATAGCTATCAGTAAACCTAACATGAAAACTACAGCCTTTGTGCTGACAATTACAATATATATATGAGAAAGACAATATTTACCATTCTGCTCCTGTCAATATCAGCGATGTCAGCATGGACGTATGAGGTCGATGCAAACCATGTCTATTACTTCTTCCAACAGGCATACCCCGGACAACTCACAGCCTACCGCTTCACACTCCGGAGCATTTCGTTTGAGTGTAACGTGGAGGCATCGGTCACAGATTTGCATTATTCAAGAAATCAGCAGAATGTCATCTACGGACTTGACGGCATTCACCGTAACGACGTTCAGCGTGGATTGAAATCGTGGTAACAGCCGGCGGCAGCATCAAGAAAATTCTCAGCAGATAGCAGATTATATATAAAAGAAAGAACTATGAAAAAAAGACTGTTTATAGCAGCAACGTGCCTGACGGCGACAGTTAGCCTGATGGCACAGGGCGGTCCCACGATGGGCTGGAGTTCGTGGAATACCTACGGTGTGAACATCAGCGACGCGCTCATCCGTCGGCAGGCAGACGCGATGGTATCAAAAGGATTGAAAGATGTGGGCTACAATCACATCAATATCGACGATGGCTTTTTTGGTGGACGCAATACGGAAACTGGCGAACTTATCATCCATCCCACACGTTTCCCCAACGGACTCAAACCCGTAGCCGACTACATCCATTCAAAGGGTCTTAAAGCCGGAATCTACAGCGATGCCGGTGCAAACACATGCGGTAATATGTACAATGGCGATGTGCTCAGCGTGAATGTCGGACTCTACAACTACGACCAGCACGATGCCGACTTCTACTTCAAGGAGTGCGGTTTCGACTTCATCAAGGTGGACTTCTGCGGCGGTGACGCTCCACAGAACACACAGCACCTGGCTCTCGACCCGCAAAAACGCTACACCGCCATCAGCAACGCCATCAAAGCTACCGGTCGAAACGATGTGCGACTGAACGTATGCCGCTGGGACTATCCCGGCACATGGGTTCACGACGTGGCATTCTCCTGGCGCACCACCCACGACATCTGGGACGGCTGGCCATCAGTGAAGGGTATTCTTGCTGAAAACCTATACATGAGTGCCTACAGCTACGACGGCCGCTTCAACGACATGGACATGCTCGAGGTGGGACGCTCCATGACTACCGAGGAAGACAAGACCCACTTCGGCATGTGGTGTATCATGAATTCTCCACTGCTCATAGGCTGCGACCTCGAAAACATCAAGACCACAACACTCAATCTGCTGAAAAACGAAGAACTGATAGCCCTCAATCAGGATCCGCTCTATCAGCAGGCATACATCGTAGCACTTTCCAACAGCTGTTACATTCTGGTGCGAGACATTGAAGAACTGAACGTCACCAAACGCGCCTTCGCCATCTACAATCCCAACGATGCTTCCAAACAGGCAACCGTACGATTTGCCGACCTGTGCCTCGGCGGAAAGGTGAAGCTCCGCGACCTGTTCCAGAAGAAAGACCTGGGCGAGTTTTCCGACAGTTACAGCGTAACCATCCCTGCCCACGGCACCCGTATCTACATCGCTGAAGGCGAGCAGCGGCTGGAGCGCACCCGCTACGAAGCCGAGACTGCCTATATCAGCAACTATCAGGAACTGAAAAACAATCAGACAGAACATACAGGCATATATGAATATGCCGACTTCTGCTCATCAGGACTGAAGGCAGGGTGGCTTGGCTACAACGAAAAGAACGACCTTGTTTGGCGCGATGTATATAGCAACGACGGAGGTGACTACAAACTTACCATCGCATATATCTCAGGTGAGAACCGAAACATCCGCATTGACATCAACGGGAAGCGCGTCAATACAGTCAATGTCAACTCTGGCGGTTGGAGTACAGTGGCAAGAAAAACCATCACCATACACCTGGAGAAAGGGCGCAACACCATCCGCCTATCAAACAGCACTAACTGGATGCCCGACATCGACTACATTGACCTTGTGCCAGTGGCAACACCCGACGACATCGGAGCGGTCAACGCAGACAAGCACCAGGATTCATACGCGTTCGACACAGCTGGCCGTCCCGCCACACAGGCAACACGACTCCGCATTATGAACGGAAAGAAAATGCTTGTAAAATGAAGGGATGGCTGGAAAAGCATAATCTATAAGGTAGGTTCTATAAATTAGCTTTGATGGGATTTTGCTCTATCTCCGAGCAGATTTCCTTGTAAGGGTGAAGCAGCATAGCGAGCTATGGTGCAAGACCTTACGAAGAAATATGCCGGGGAGAGAGTGAAAGACCACAAAGGTAATTCCATAGAGAATTGTAATTAATAGAACCTACCATAATTGTAACGAAAGATATTTAGCGGGTTGAAGTGACGATTTGCAACACTTCCGCCCGTCTTTTTGCACTTTTAACGCACAAAGAGGAAATACTTGGATAGCTATTCCAATTAAGGAAGCCAGGGAAACCATGCATGCCTCGCTGGTCTATGTCAAGGGGATGTATCAGCACAATGCCGTAAAGGAATTCTTCAAGTGTATGCAGATAGGGGAAATCTGAATCAGTTGAGGAAACGATTAATTATTTAGAAATATTTATCCATTTCGATATTCGGCTGGTGTCATCCCCGTCTCGCGCTTGAATAACTTGGAGAAGAACGAGGGATTAGGGAAGTTCAGCGACTCAGCGATCTGCCAGACGGGCAGGTCGCTGTATTTCAGTTGTAGTTTGGCCTGCTGGATGATGTGGCGATACACTGACCATCTGGCTTTACCCTATCTATCTGTTCCCATTAATAAGGTTGTGGTTTAAACTTTCTAAAAAAGTGGGAATGTCATGGTTGTTCTATTTGTGCCCATTGATACCCATGGCTGTTTTCTTCCTATTTGTAACCCTCGGTTCAAGTGTATACGCCGCAAGGAAACCTGAAGGTTATGATTTTTCAACTTACAAACGCCTAAACGAAACGTACGCAATAGACATTAATCATGTATATTGTGGTTACGAGATATTAGAAGGGACCGACCCAAGTACATTCAAAGTACTGAACGAAGATTATGCAACCGATATGCACCATGTATGGTTCAACGACAATATTATTTAGGGGGCAGACCCGGCGTCTTTTGCTGTTTCTCATGAGGTAATTGTGAACAAAGGGAGATATTTTCATAAACTATCCTAAAATATAGCTTCATAATATGTAATATGAACAGAAATAACTAACTTTCCAAACAAAAATTAATAATACAGACAGATAAATCGGAATTTATGGAAAAGATGGATATGTATGTTATAAAGAAATGCTGCTTTATGATTGCGTCTATGCTTGTATTCACCATGACAGCCAATGCGCAAGCAGAGAAACAGGACTCTCGCGAACAACCATCAGCGATAGCCATACCTGAACAATTGCAGTTTTCAAAGGCCATAGTGAGCGGTGTGAGTTGGTATGACCAGCAGGGCAAGACAGTTTCGGCTCATGGTGCCAACATCATCCGCGACGGCGGGAAGTATTATTTGTTTGGTGAATACAAAACTGACTCGGCCAATGTGTTTAAAGGTTTCAGCTGCTACTCTTCAGATAATCTGGTAGACTGGCATTTTGAGGGTATCGCCTTTAATCAACAATCCGATGGGCGCATGGGACCCTATCGCGTGGGCGAACGTCCGAAAGTGCTCCGTTGCCCTGCTACAGGTGAATATGTAATGCTCATGCATACTGATAATCTGCAGTACAAAGACCCCTGCACCTGTTATGCTACGAGCCAAGCTATTACTGGCCCTTATAAATTCCAGGGACCGTTGCTCTACAAAGGAGAGCCTGTCAGGAAATGGGATATCGGCTCGTTTGCTGATGATGATGGGCATGCGTATCTCTTGGTTCATCATGGCATCATCTACCGTCTTGCCTCCGACTTCCATTCGCTCGACTCATGTTTGATGAACGGCCTGAAAGGTGCTGGCGAAAGTCCTGCCATGCTGAAGAAAGATGGAACATACTACTGGCTGTTGAGTCAAACCACATCGTGGGAGCGCAACGATAATATGTACTGGACTTCTAAGTCTCTTTCCGGACCTTGGGAGTATCGCGGTGAATTCTGCCCCAAGGGCTCGCTTACATGGAATAGTCAATGCTCGTTCGTCCTGCCTCTGGAGAACGGCTCCTTTATGTATATGGGTGACCGCTGGTCCTTCCCCCGTCAGCGTAGTGCTGCCACTTATGTTTGGCAACCTCTTACTATTGCTGACGGCAAACTGACTATTCCACAATATTTTGAAGCTTGGGACCCGTTGACAATGCAACAGGAAATTGTAGATAGCACAAAGCTACATGAGAGGAAATGGCAATCGCAGGTCATTGGTGACTGCCTTTCTATTCCCTACACGGGGCATCGTATAGCGCTCTATGGGACGACTGACAGTATGAGTGGCTATGCCGATATCACTATCCGCGACCAAAGAGGACACAAGGTGTTTGGCGGTATTGTCGATTTTTACAGCCTTGTTCCTGCCACAGGTATACGTTTCCTGTCGCCCATGTTGGCTAAAGGCAAATATACGCTGGAACTTCGTATTGCAGAAATGAAACCAAACTGGACTGACAAGCGTCGCAATCAGTACGGCAGTACAGGTCACAAGGTAGAGATCACCCATGTGATGATTGAGTGATCAATGGAAGGGATAATTAGGAATTTAGTAATGAATAAAGTAATACCCCAATTCGGGATAAAATAGCGATTAGTTGCATGTGAAGACAGATACACGA
>SAMEA3663036__coassemble_1685_pt1 | contig 8029 bp, 5 predicted proteins | sample SAMEA3663036__metabat2_high_PE_031 | metagenome-assembled genome bin SAMEA3663036 (sample SAMEA3663036) | pig gut metagenome | biome: pig gut; feature: pig-associated habitat; material: faeces | place: France | collected 2012
CAAATACAGAGCACACTGCTATAAATGGTAATCACTCGAAATGTCGGATGACCCAATATATCTTTGATTATCGTGCATTGCTCGGCCAATAAGAAGGGCAGCACATTGAGGATATTGCTTAATCTATTTTCTCCAAATATGCCGAGGGGATATAGGTGGTGGCTATGGTGACGATGCCATCGATAATGATGGCGACACGCTGATGACCACAGTAGCGCGCTACCTTGCCGACAACGCCCTTGAATGTGCCATCGGTGACACGGACCGTTGCCCCCTTGTCGAACTTGTGCTCGTCATTGGGAACGACGACAAGCCCGCCAGACTGGTCGGCTAAGACCAGACGAAGATTTTCCAACTGATAGTCGGGGACGATGAGGGGCTCATGTCGGAGTTCATCGCCGATGCCGACACGACGACAGTAGAAACGGAGGTAGGGAAGGTTGATGTTGTCGTAAACGTATGTCTTGAGTTCTTCTTCCGTGCCACGGGCGAAGAAGATATTGAGCATACAAGACTGGGTGACCTTTTTACGCTTGTTGTTGACCATCTTGAACGCCTTGATGGTGGGATAGTAGGTCTCGACTCCTTGACTGACAAGATAATCGTTGCACTTGCTTTCCCGTCCGTAGGTGGCGCGGAGGGCATACCAATGGACTTTGGGATTCAGGTTCTTGGAATCCTCAGAAGCAGTTTGTGACTCCGTTTCAGGCTGAACACAATTGGTGGACACCCCTGTTGATGAATTCTTGGCCCGAATGGGCTTCTGAACTTCGGGGAGGGCATCGGGGGTAAGCCCGGTGCGGGGAGGGAAAGATGTGCCCTCGGGGGTGATTTTGTCATCGGTATTATTTGAATTCATATCGATGGCCTAACCTATTCAACAATGAACTCGGTTAAGGACATAAAAAAAGCGTGGAATCGTCCTGTTGTCCGTTCCACAACCTGAGGCTTCTCGCATTGCCCATCAAAGTCGAACAGACAACGTCAGAGCCCACGCCGATATGAACTATGCACTAATCCCTTAGAGACCTATATAAACAATGGGTTTGCGCCCAATAAGGGCGCAAAACTTGCTTACAAGGTCTCACGGGAGAGTGATAAAATCACACCCGGGGCATCTACCGTTGCTAAGTTCAAGACTTTGACTGGAAATTTTGCGAGAATTTCAGGTTGTCTCAAACACAGCGTAGAGTAAACGCCTTTATTATGTCATGGAAATCACGTCCCACCCAACTACCCGCCTTATTGTTCTTTCGGCATCGAGATGCCTGAAGTGTAACTCGGCTCGGCGTGGGTTGCCATATCAAATGGCTGTGAAATCCGATGCAAAGATAGGAAATATATCTTAAATATTTCTATTGTAAATAGAAGAAAATTGTGAAAGTATTAAAATTGTCGTTTTTTTAACGAGAATGGTTGACGGATGTCAAAGAAGAGCGGGGCACCCACTAATCTACTTGTCGTTATGGCCAAAATTTACCCTTATACCCAATTGTAGGTTGAAGTCCAAGTCGTGCTTCTTGAAGTAGGTTTTCACCTTGCTGCCGTTGTCAATGTTGTATCTTATTCCTGGCTCTATGTAGAGTCCTGCTTGGGGCAGGAAGTCGTATTCTACACCCAATGTTCCGTTCACAGACAGCTGGATGTTGTCTTTATCAGCATCGGTTTTTTGCCCATTGACAGTTGTTGAGGCCTTTATATTGAAATCGGCTTGTGCTCCAGCCATCGTGTAGGCAGTCAGCCTGCCCGTTTGAAGCAGCTTGTATGAAACACCTACGGGGATGCCTATATAATATAAGGTGTGTTTCATGTTGACGGTAGTCATCTCGTTGTCTCTTGTGGCATGGTCAGTGTGCTTTGTATATGCTACTCCAGTAGTGAGAGCTATGCGGTCGGTAAGTCCGTAGCTGAATGATAGTCCTATGGTGACGGGCTTGTCAAAGTCGTGTGTCTCCCTGTAGCTGTCTAAGACCATTGGACTTTCTATTTTCTCTGCGAGTGAGCCAGCCATCAGGTCGACGGTTGGCGCATTGCTTGCCATAACCATTGCTGATGGGGTCGAGCTGTTGTTGTGAAAGCTGTTTTGTGCGAATAGCTTTATGCCGCTTTTGGCTTTTCTGTAGCCCTTTTTGTCTTTTGCAAAGTTTTCCTCTAACTCCTCTATCAGAAGCTCGCCCTGACTACGCTCAAGAGGTTTTTCCAAAGCAGGTTTTTGCTTGTTCTCGTAGTCTTCATTCCTTATGGAGTTGTTATCTGTTGGCTTACTGCCCTTATGGTCCATGCCCTCTTCCACATTGGTGTCGGCTTGCATGCCATGGCTGTAGTCGTTTTCATCATGTCTTGCGTTGGTCTGGGCTACAAGTTTTTCGTTATTGTACGATGGTGTCTTGTCGCTCGATGGGCTTTGTGCATGTTGATTTTCTGTATCCGTATTGGTCCTATGCTCCGATGGCTGTGTGGCGTATGTACGTACGCTATTGTCCGCTATCATGTCCGGTTCGTCGGGGCTATTGCCCATAACCATCCATGTTGATACGGCCACTGCGGCCACACATGCTGCCGCCACCCATCGCCACAGTGGTATGGTTTTCCTGTTACCGCTGTTGTCGAGGGCTTTGTCTATGCTGCCCCAAAGGTCGGAGGGCACAGGCTCCTGATGGTTGCTCATTCGTGAGCGCAGTTTCTGTACCCATTCTTCTTTGTTTCTCATACTATATATATTATTCTGTATTCATTACTTTCCTAATCATCCTTGCGAGCATAGTCCTTGCTCTTGCGTATTGCGAGGCCGAGGAATTCTCCTTTATGTTAAGCCGTTTTGCAATCTCCTTGTGCGTCAATCCCTCGAAGACATAGAGGTTGAGCACCGTGCGGTAGCCGTCGGGCAAACGTCCTATAAGCTCTGTCAGTTTCTCGTTGCTAATGCCGTCGATGTCTGGTGGCTCCTCGTCGGTTGGCTCCTCTGGCAACTCGTCGGTAATATAGAAGCGGCCATGGTCTCGCAGGAAGTTTATGGCCTCGTTGGTGACAATCTTGATTATCCAGGCCTTAAGCGACCCCTCCCCACGGTATTTGAAGTCGCGAATGTTTGTGAATACCTTTATGAAGCTCTCCTGCAGCACGTCCTTCAGCAGATACCTGTCAGGGATATACCTCAGCCCAACGGCTGTGGCATATCCGGCATAGCTGTCGTACAAGGCCCTCATAGCCTTCCTGTCGCCATGTTTTATTGCTTTGAGGATTTCCTCTTCTGTATTCATGTGCTTCCTATAGTATTAAACGGAATAGTTCATTAATCTTGCATGGCTAAGTCTCTTTTTTGTTTCTTTGTTGTATAAGTCTCGTTTTTTTTACTTAATTTTGCCACTCAAAACCATTTTCAATGATTGTTTGCATAGCCGAGAAACCCAGTGTGGCAAGAGACATTGCCAGAATTATAGGTGCCACTGCCGACCATAAGACATACATGGAGGGCAATGGCTATCAGGTTACGTGGACCTTCGGGCACCTCTGTTGTCTGAAGGAGCCTAACGACTATACAGAGAACTGGCGCCACTGGAGCCTGGCTGCCTTGCCGATGCTGCCTCCGCGTTTTGGCATTAAGCTTATTGAGGACCGTGGTATCAAGGAGCAGTTCGATACCATTGAGCGGCTCTACAGCAAGGCTGACGAGATTATCAATTGCGGTGACGCCGGTCAGGAGGGAGAGCTTATCCAGCGATGGGTTATGCAGAAGGCCGGTGCCAAATGCCCCGTCAAGAGGTTGTGGATATCATCCATGACTGACGAGGCTATCAGGGAGGGGTTCCGCAACCTCAAGGACCAGAGCCATTATCAGCCGCTGTATCTTGCAGGACTCTCGCGTGCCATCGGTGACTGGATATTGGGCATGAACGCCACGAGACTCTATACCCTGAAGTACGGGCAGGGCCGTCAGGTGCTGTCCATAGGCAGGGTACAGACACCGACGCTGGCGCTCATCGTAAACAGGCAGAAGGAGATAGACAACTTCAAGCCAGAGCCTTACTGGGTGCTAGCAACGCTATATCGTGACGTTGTCTTCACGGCAACGCAGGGCAAGTTCAGCTCCAAGGAAGAGGGTGAGAAGGCTTTCAGCACCATTGCCGGCAAGCCGTTCGTGGTGACGGCCGTACAGAAGAAGAAAGGCACCGAGGCACCGCCACACCTCTACGACCTCACATCGTTGCAGGTGGACTGCAACAGCAAGTTCGGATATTCTGCCGAGATGACGCTCAATATCGTGCAGTCGCTCTACGAGAAGAAGTTCACCACCTATCCGCGTGTGGACACCCAGTATCTGCCGGACGATGTCTATCCCAAGTGTCCCCAGATACTCAACGGCGTCTACCAGTCGCTCATTGCCGGACAGAGCGTCTACGCTCCGCTTGTGAAGCCCCTTGGAGGCAAGCCGTTGCCTAAGACCAAGAAGGTCTTCGATGCCTCAAAGGTTACTGACCACCATGCCATCATCCCTACAGGAGTGCCTATACGCGGACTCACCGATATTGAGCAGAACGTCTTCGACCTGATAGCACGCCGTTTCATAGCGGTGTTCTATCCCGACTGCCGTTTTTCCACTACTACCGTCCAGGGCAAGGTTGAGGATGTGACATTCAAGGTTAGCGGAAAAGAAATTCTCGACCCCGGATGGCGCAAGGTGTATGGCAAGGAAGCCAAACAGCAGACAGACGACGAGGCCAGGAAGACCGACGAGGAGCGTGTGCTCCCTCAGTTCACGGTTGGCGAGAGCGGCCCCCACGAGCCTACCCTTACCGAGAAGCATACCACACCACCGAAATATTATACCGAGGCCACACTTCTCAGAGCCATGGAGACGGCAGGAAAGTTTGTCGAGGATGAGGAGCTGCGCGCCGCGCTCAAGGAAAACGGTATCGGCCGTCCTTCGTCCAGGGCGGGCATCATAGAGACTCTGTTCAAGCGCAGGTATATACGCCGCGAGCGCAAGAACCTTGTGGCTACGCCTACCGGCATAGGACTTATTGACATCATACGGGAGGAGCTGCTCAAGAGTTGCGAGCTTACTGGCATTTGGGAGAAGAAACTCCGTGACATAGAACACCAGCGCTACGATGCCGCACAGTTTGTGGCAGAGCTGAAGCAGCAGATAACGGATATCGTGAAGGATGTGTTGCAGGATGCCTCGCCAAGAAGGCTCGTCATAACCGATGATGCTACCGAGGAGGTTGCCAGAAAGCCCAAGTCGCGGAAGGCTGCTCCAAAGGCAACCAAGCCAAAACCAAATTCCGCAAAGTCATCTGACGGCCAGCAGCCAGCCATTGCGCCATCCGATGACCTTATAGGGAAACCATGCCCGCTATGCGGAAAGGGAGTAGTCATCAAGGGACGCACGGCATACGGATGCAGCCTGTGGCGTGAGGGATGCGCCTTCAAGTTGCCGTTCGGATAATAAATCGGCTTTTTCTGCGTTTTATCATTGAGGTCCGAGCTCCCGTCTACTCGCTCGCCCGTCAACAAAGAAACTATAATGGAGATAAAAGAATATAAGGGACTTATGCCTATGGCAACCTCATGCCTCGTCTTGTCGTTGCTTCTTGTGTTCGTCTTGTCATCGTGTGGTGCAGACAAAAACCTCAAGCGGGGTGAGAAATACCTTGCCCTTGGTGAGTATTATGATGCTGCCAACGAGTTCAAGACGGCCTACCAGAAGACTCCGTCCAAGGAAAGGGACAAGAGGGGACAGAGGGCACGGAAGATGGCTTTCTGCTACGACCGCAGCCTGCAGACGGCGAAAGCCATAGCCGCCTACCGCAATGCTATAAGGTATAATCAGGCTACATCCGATGACCTGCTCGCTTATGCGAGGCTTCTGCTCAAGAACGGCAACTACAAGGAGGCCGAGGCTGCTTTCACGCAGGTGCTCGACTCCATGCCCGGCAACGTTCTGGCACGCAACGGACAGCTCTCCGCACGTCAGGCACCTGCCATCAAGAATGAGGGTAGCAGGTATACCGTGAAGAAGATGGATATCTTCAACTCACGTAGGGCGGAGTATTGTCCCATGCTCCTTGGCGACGAGAGTGACCAGCTCTATTTCACTTCCTCGCGCAACGAGGCGCAAGGCGATGAGCTTAGCGGCATTACGGGAACGAAACCTGCCGACATATTCCTAAGCGAGAAAGATGACAAGGGACACTGGTCAAGACCCGAGCCTGTTGTGGGAGGACTGAATACCGACTATGACGAGGGGGCGTGCGCCTTCTCTACCGACGGACGGACAATGTATCTTACTCAATGCTCTACCGACCCCTCCTATCCACGTTATGCCAAGATAATGACGGCATCGCGCAGTGATGCCTCGTGGGGAAAGGCATCTGAGCTGAAGCTTTCCAACGACACACTCTCCAGCTTTGCACATCCTGCCGTCTCGCCCGATGGCGAATGGCTCTACTTCACCTCCGACATGCCGGGAGGCAAGGGAGGACTCGACATCTGGCGTGTAAGGCTCACAGCAGCAGGAGTAGGGGGCGTGGAGAACCTTGGGGAGCCTGTAAACACTCCTGGAGACGAGGCATTCCCGGCATTCCGTCCTAACGGCGATTTCTATTTCTCAAGCAATGGCCATCAGGGACTCGGCGGCTACGATATATTTATCGCAAGGGTGGGCAACGACCATAAATACCATCTTGAGCATCCGGGATATCCGCTTAACTCCCAGGGCGACGACTTTGGCATCACCTTTGAGGGACCGTACAACCGTGGTTTCTTCTCAAGCAACAGGAATGACGGACGGGGATGGGACCATATCTACTCCTTCAACAATCCCGAAATTGTCAATACCATCAAGGGCTATGTCTACGAGATGGACGGCTATGAGCTTACAGCAGCCGAAGTGCATATCGTTGCAGACGACGGTACTAACGAGACAGTGGGCGTTCGCAGCGACGGCTCCTTTACCAAGGTTGTAACTCCCGGTGTAAGCTATCTCGTCATGGCAACCTGCCAGGGATATCTCAACCACATGGAGGAGCTTACCGTCATGGCCACGGACGAGAGCCACGAGGACGTGCTGCAGTTCCCTCTTGCCCCAATCTCAATGCCCGTGCTCATCGACAATATCTTCTACGAGTTCGATCGGGCTGAGCTTACCAAGGACTCAGAGAAGGCTCTCGACGAGCTTGTCACGCTGCTCAACCAGAATCCGCACGTCACCATTGAGCTGAGTGCCCACTGCGACTACAAAGGCTCTGCCGAATACAACAAGCGGCTGTCGCAGAGGCGGGCAGAAAGCGTGGTGAACTATCTCGTAGAACATGGCATAGAGGCCGAAAGGCTCACCCCCGTAGGCTACGGAAAGGACAGACCGAAGAAGGTCAGGGCTAAACTGGCAAAGAAATACTCATGGCTCAAGGAGGGAGACGAGCTGACAGAGGACTTCATAAAGGCCATAGACAACGAGGAGAGGCAGGAGATATGCAACTCCATCAACAGGCGCACCGAATTTACCGTCCTTAGAACAACATATGGCATGTTCGACGAGAACGGAAAGCTGAAGATACAGCCCAAACCTGCAAATAAAGAACAGCAAGACGCTGACGAAGACTACGAGTTCTATTAATGATTTAAACTTCGCAAGTAGTAAAAAGGAGAAAAATGAAGATAAGAGGAGATAAATGACGTATGTTTAAGCCATGCTTGAATTATTGGGAAATCAATAATCATTAATCATTAATTAGGGTGTACAGTTTGATGTTCCTAAAATGGGACTGTTCCTGATTTACTCTGACTACTTGTTCGCAGAAAATTCATTGACCAGCACGCGCTGTAAGCGCAGAAGCGCATAGCCCAGGGTAGAGCGCAGCGGCACCCTGGGTGTAAGGTGGCATTGTCCATGCGCGCTGTAAGCGCAAAAGCGTTATCTGTCCTGCCATTATCTACGCTTTTGCCCTTAGCAGGGCGACCATCAACTACATGAAATAACCCAGGGTGTCGCTACGCTCTACCCTGGGCTATGCGCTTTTGCGCTTAC
>SAMEA3663036__coassemble_1824_pt1 | contig 7603 bp, 1 predicted proteins | sample SAMEA3663036__metabat2_high_PE_031 | metagenome-assembled genome bin SAMEA3663036 (sample SAMEA3663036) | pig gut metagenome | biome: pig gut; feature: pig-associated habitat; material: faeces | place: France | collected 2012
GGTCGAGGATGTAGCGGAGGTCTTCGGTGGTGAGGCCATAGAGATGGGCGAAGATGGCATCGAGCTCGGCTTGGAGCAGGGCACGGCGGTCGGGATTGAACATCCAAGGCTGCTTGTTGCCTAACTGCGGCAGTTCATTGCGTTGCTCTTCAGTCATTTCCTCCCATAACTCCTCTGCCCAACCGTCAAGGTCGTGGTTGAAATAACAGAGTTCGGCTAATCGACGAACAATTTGCCATTGTGTGGCTGAGGGGATTTGGTCGGGAGTGAGAACCGGGAATTGTTTGACAAAGAAAGTACTCATATTAATCCCACCCACTTTTTGGCGTGCAGCATAGTCAAATACCATAGATGACATCATACATATAAGCGCAGCCACGGGCATAGTGCCACGCTCCGCGAAGAGGAGCGTGGCACTATTCCCGACGCCAACGGCGTCGGGAATAGGTGAAACAATGAACGTTCTTACATCAACACTTCGTCCAATTCCTCTATAACATAAGCTCCACTTGTGTTTCCATTCCCAAATAACATGTTCTTTCCCTTCTCGGTCAATACTTTTCTTTATCAACCGTTCTTCCACAGCTGACAATGGCACCCAATACCATGGAATGATGGAGGCATCAGGGTTAGCAAGTTCTTCAATTGATGGAGTATCAATAGCGTTGGGACGTTCGCCCGATGTTGGCCATGTGCCATAGTGGTGATGGTAGTGCCAAATCATTTTGCCTTCATATAACGGAACGTATCTTTCACCATCAAGGATGAAGTTAGGAGCCTGATATGTTGCGCCAGCCTCCGTCAGTTGTGTATATGTACGAAAGAGATGAGAGTCATTGGCCATATGAATCATACTTCCAAACTTCACATTCCACGGATTCTCTCCAGTCTGTTCGTTAAGCAGAATTGTGGAGTGGCGATAAATCTTTGCTGTCAATGCTGCATCACGGCTTGTACGGAATACAGGACATGTCTTCGTATTTGGGTTAAGACGGGCGAAATCAGAAGTTTGCAAGGTATAGATACGTCGAGGGTCGAGCAGGTGGTCAAGTCGGGTGAGATAGAAACCGCCACTAACCGTACGTGCTTTATCCTGCGGCTTACCTGCTGTGAGAAGGCAGAACTTAAACCTACTATCAATATCAAACAGTTTTTCTCTATTCTCAAAGTCATAAAGGGAAACCAATCTGTTCTCATCGATCAGTTTTGAGAAGAATGCCTTGTTGCTGTCATTCACAGCGATGCCTGTAGGCAATACCAATCCCCATGCCTCCTTTGAGAACGTGAGACATAGTTCGGCAAACATGGGATAAAAGTCAATATCACCTGTGGCCGTCAGTTGGAATCTTCCTGAGAATCTAACAAATCGGCTCATTGCTTCTGCATCTTGTTGTGCCTGACAGTATTCTGTATAAAGCAAGGGGTCTGTTACTGGAAGCTCTGCTATCGCACGCTTACGCTGAGCCGTAGTTCCTGCATTCACTATGTCTGAACGGCCATGACTCTCAAACCACTTCTTGTCTTCCACCTTTATCTTATCCCAAGGCGGATTACCGCACATGACATCAAAGCCACCATCGTAAGCGAAGACTTCAGGGAACTCTACGCACCAATGGAAGAAACTATGCCGCTTCGCTGCAAGGGCGACTTCTGCTCGGAAGCTATCAGGGAGACGTTGAGCATCTACAATTCCATCATTATCATCCAGATACTTGATTTCTTGAAGTGCTTGATATACTGTACGGGTATATGGCACGTTAAATGCGGTAAATGTGCCTGAAGCATCTACATGACTATCCAAGTCCTCTGCTTTGAATTGCTTATAATATGCGTAAGTATATACATCGCAAGCACGGCGGAGACATTCAACTCTTGGAGACTGCATCAACTCTTCCCAACGCCTTTGTTTGGTAAGTTGCTCCAACAATGAGTTTTCTGGCAAAGAGTTTATTTCACGGACCTTGCTGGCAAGACCTACTTGCTCACTGTCTATGCTCTGAATGGTAAAATCCTGAGTAAACAGAGAAACATTAAAGCCTTGTGAGTGTCCAGATTGAACCAATGAGACATCTTGAAGGGCAGCCTTGTTCAAATTGATTATCTTCTTTTTAGTGTCTTTGTCAACGGCACTAAATGCCTCCTTTGGCACACCAGCAAGTAAGGTGTCCAAATCTGTAACACCCACAACAGAATTACCGCAGCGGATATGATGGTCGAGGAATGACAAAGGTTTGCCGGCACAATAGCCCTCTATCCATAGCACCACCTTGCATAGTTCCACCGCATCGGGATTATAGTCAACAGCATATACACACTTTTGGATGACCTCGCGCAAAGCCTGTCGATAGTCTTGTGATGCAGGATTATCCTCGCCTGTGCGTATGGAGCAGATATACCAAGCTATGGTGCGCGCCATGGCAAGCACGATATGGCCCGAGCCGCTGGCTGCATCGCACACCTTCATGGACAGCAATGACTTGACCTTCTCCTCGGGAGTAGATAGTTTGGCTATACGTTCCTTGATGACTGGTTCGAGGGTAGTGCGGATGAGATTCTGCACAAGGTCAGGACGGGTGTAGTAAGAGGAGGTGCTCTGACGGTCGAGACCGCCAACGAACCCAAACAGCCAGTCGGCTGGAGCTACAGATGGCTGAACGAAAGGTCGCATCTCCAAAATGCCCTCATAAACAGACCCGAACTCCTCTACATCCAATGACGAATAGTTGATTTTCACCACCATGCCACGGTCGTCGACAAACTGATTGAGCGCATCAAAGGCTTGCAACATGTCAAGATTGGAAATTCGGCATGACTTCAGATACCTCAGTGTATTTCGGGAGAAAAGAACTCCGCCAAGCGGATGGATGCCAAGACGGCTGCCAAACGCCTCATCCTCAAACAGGCGGAAGGTATCCATCAGTCCTTCCCACAAGTCGTGGTATTGACGTTGGCGCAGATAGCTCAGCTCTGACAGGCGGCGGAGGCGTGATGCAGCGTAATTCTGCTTGTATATATCCTGCCATAGGCATATTCTCCGGTATTCGTCGGAGTCGGCATTCTCGGGAATCTGATAGACGAGGTTGCGGTCTTCGATGATGAAGAGGAAGAGCAGACGATAGATGAAATGTATGAGTTCCTTGTTGAATGTGGCAGCATCGAGCTGGTTTTCTGAGAAAGCTTTTCTCAGTGCTTCATTGCCTTCGCCAGAGCCACGGAAAGCAGCATTGCCAATGGTCTCCATCGTTTTCTGTACAGCCAGCGACAAACCCGAGCGAATGCGGTTGCCGCTCTCAATGCTCATGTTGAACCATCGTTCCATCACGCAAGGCTCATCACCATTGGCGCGGAAACGGGAGGCATGGAGCAGACGGAACATCAGGCAGAACTCAGTATATTTGTCTTCTTCGAGCATACGGCGAAGGTCGAACTCTATATAGGTGAGCTTGACAAGCTGACCGGAGTTGCGGAGCAGTCGGATGGTTGCTCCGTTGCTGATGATGCCATAAACATTCTCAGTGGCATTGAGGTATTCGAGCATGGTGGCATGAGGCGACTTCTTGCGGCGCGAGCCCTTGGCGCGATAGTCAAGCGAACACTTGTCGAGCGTGTCGATGCCGCTGTCGTCAACCACATTTTCTCCTACGACAATAAAAGGCATGCTGGAAAGGTCGGGGCAGAGATGACTTATCTCAAAACCTTTTCCTCCCACTTCCACATTTGCCGTTTGTTTGACAAGTCCATAATCCAGGCTTTGGAACAGACGTTCCATCAGGTCTCGGGCTCGTCGTGTGCCGTAAGGGTCGTTCACTCCAGAGCGTTCCTTATAGAATCGCCAGTCGTTGCGCAGGCTGCTCCATACATAGTCGATGGCAGCCGACGTGCTGATGTCTATAGAATAGTCCTGCTCGCGGTTGCCCGTGAGATTCTGGTCACGCTCTACGCTGTGCAAGATATCATCTGAGAGCAGATGGCCGTATATATGTATGCTGGTATAGTCCATAAACAAGTTCAGTGTTACTTATTCGAATTGTCGTTCAATTTAGCTTCAATTTCTTCTATTGTAGGCATGGTGCCTTCTATCTTCTCGGGATAGAATTTTTCCAGTTCATATTCAGAGATGCCAATAGGTTGAGTGCATGATTCAAGAGCATATTGAGCCAACGTGTTGTCTTTACTCCTGCAAATCAGCAGTCCAATAGTAGGGTTGTCTATCCCCTCTTTGCGAAGAAGGTGGTTGACTGCAGTGACGTATGTGCCTATTTGCCCTATATCGCGCGATTCAAACTTTGTGATTTTTACTTCAATGACGACATAACACCTGAGTCGGAGGTTATAGAACAGGAGGTCGATGAAATTTTCAGTTTCTCCTATCTGCAACCTGTATTCCTTTCCGACATAAGCGAACCCCGTTCCAAGCTCTATCAAAAAGGATGTAACCTTGTTGAGCAAAGCGTCTTTTATCAGTTGTTCATTATATGGCTTTGTAATGCCGGCAAAGGCAAAGTTGTAAGGGTCTTTAGTCAGTTCCTGAGCCAATTCACTATCTGGCTGAGGCAGTGTGTTGGTGAAGTTGGTAATTGCCTTACCTTGACGGTTGTACAGATCGCTGTCAAGAAAAGTCTGAAGGACAGGACGGCTCCAGCCATTTTCTACTGTTTGACGAACGTAGAAAAGAGCCTTCAGCACATCTCCCTTAATCTTATCTATAATAATACAATGATGCCCCCAAGGTATATCAAATATTCCAACGACTTGTTGGAAAAATGCCTCTTCATCCATTTTTCCAGCAAGTTGTTGGAAAAAGTTGTTGTGAGGATTGTAAAGGAGATAGAACTTGCGACAATAGTATATGTTGCTCTTTGACAATCCCTGTACATTGGGCAAAGCTTTTCGCAGGTCTTTACTCAATTGCACAATCACGCTTTCTCCCCAGCGTTGTTCCACCTTCATTTCAACAATGTCACGCCCTAACATCCAGTTGTATTTCAACTGCTCAGTGTTTATTCTGATGGCAGCCTTTATTTGGCTGCTCCGATAACGCTTGGCAAGGTCTTCAACCCATTTAAGGTATTCCTTATCTAATACGTTTATTGATTTTACCATGACGAACTAAACTTTTGGAACAAATATGTATGCGGCTATCACGTCCATTGGCAGTACTGGCTCTACAACCTGATATTCCGCAGAACTGATATAGGAACGGTATCGGGAGAATGCCTCCACAAGATGTGTGGCGCGCTGTAGAGCTGTCGCGTCAGTGTAATGGCGAAGCGTATTCTCATCATTTGTCCACCGGATGCTGTTGTTGAACAACATCTTCTGAGACGACAAGTCCACATTGCCAGCGGCCTCTGCATACAGGAACAATTGTCGGGCCTCATCCTGTGTGAGCAAGTCTCCGCGGTCAATTTTTCCTCTGTAGCCAAAGAATATCATCTCTTCTCCAACCAGCTCACGGTCGATGGCTTTCTTGTCGCGAATCACACTGCGCACACGCATCAGCAGGATTGTGGTTTGCTTGTTGACTTCGGCAGTCGCCATCACCATGGCACGGCAAGCTGTAAGATCGCCGCCATTGATGGTATCGTTGACAACACCACGGCTCAGGTCTTCAACAAACACATGGTTGCGTCCTATGTACATATAATGCTTAGGAGTAGGTGAGGCAAATGAAATTCTCACCACCCCATTCTTGCCTGTAGCAGATTTGAAGTAGTGTTGCAGAGAGGCGGGCAACTCCAATAAATTGAAGGAGTAGCACAGCGGCTTGTCTTCTTTTATGTTCACGTTGGCATGAAGAAGTTCCTGTACAACAAAGTCGCGAGTGTCTTCCACCCCACCGATGACCTCTTTCGCTTCGTTCAAGACTGCCGTCATGCGGGTTGGGTCCATCTGCTTGTTGTTATGAGCGAAATAGGTATGAGAGAGCTTCTCGTTTTCTTCCATACGTTTCAACTGAATCTCACGCTCCCGTTCCTGCTCTTTTATATATTCAGGGTCATCGTCAAACAGAGAGAGTTGTATGTAATCAGACCGTGAAGGTGCTTTCGCCTCGAAGATACGTTGCATGATGGTCTCCATCAGCGAACTGTCGTTGTCGGCAATGGGAAGGTATACGCCCAGTTTCTTGCGTATTTCCTCCTGCTTCTTATATAGCACATTGAGCACGATGTCATCAACGGGATTGTTCTTGGAATGAAGGGTGGATATCAGAACCTCGGGCGAGGTCTGGCCGAAGCGGTCAATACGTCCGTTGCGCTGTTCCAGGCGGTTGGGGTTCCAAGGCAGGTCGTAATGGATGATGGCCTCGAAACCTTGTTGGAGGTTTACACCTTCAGAGAGACAGTCGGTGCAAACGAGCACATGGGCATCCTCACGGGATAGTTCTTCAATCTTTATCTTTCGTTCTTCGTCAGCCAGTCGGCTGGTCACTATTCCGACAGCAACCTTCTTGTATTTCTTTTCCTTGGCCAGATGCTCAGCTATGTATTTGCCTACATATTCAGCTGTTTGTATGTATTGGCAGAAAACAATGGGATTCATACCGCTATTGAGGGAGAAACGCACAATCTCCAATGCCTGCCTTACTTTTTCATCACTGTCTGCGGCTTTGATGTCATTGAGTGTCTTGATAAAATCACGGAACTTACGCTTGTCGGAGTTGTCAACCCGTTCCAATGCTTCGGGCACGACATCATCATTGGTGAGGAGGTCTTTCAGCGGTTCGTTGAAGGTATATATTTTTTCTTCTGTATCGTCAGTGTTCTGGGCTGATGAGTCAGCATTCTTGTCAATCTTGTTTTGCAACATACTGATACCTGCATCAGGGCTTGACATAACACCACGCATAAGAGCCAGCAAGTCCCAATAGATGTACCGCTGTTTCCGGCGGTCTTCATTGCAGGCACGCTTGATGCCTGTCTTTACATATTCCATCAAGTCGGCGAGCAGATTCCTGTATATGGGCTTGAACGCATACTCTTCATTGTCTATCTGTATCCTTTCAGGAAAAACGACCTCGCCGCCAAGGTAGTGTTTGATATCTGCTCTACGGCGTTGCACAAAATAGTGTGACAGCTCTTCCCTCTCGGCAGATGTCTTCAACTCATAGTTCTCAAATTTAGTATTAAGCAGGCCAATGAGCGATTGGAACTCCTCCGTCTGACCGCTATGTGGTGTAGCTGTCAGCAACACTAATTGCTGGTTAGGCTTTTCAGACAAATCCTTCAGCAAACGATAACGTTGTTGCTGGTATTTGTTGGCTCCTGTAGGCTTAGCACAAGTATGCGCTTCGTCAACGATGATGAAATCCGGACAATGGTCAAGGAAAATATTGCGCCGGTTGTCCTGCTTGATAAAGTCGATGGATATGACTTGATAGGGAATGTCTCGGAAAATATTCTGGTCGGGACGCAGACGCTTTTCCAGACGGCTCACTGTGGAGGAGCGTATGATTTCAGCATCCAGTCCGAACTTGTCCTTTATCTCATTCTGCCACTGCTCACACAGGTGAGGAAGGCAAACTACAGCAAAACGGGTAATCTCGCGCCTGTCAAGCAATTCCTTGGCAATAAGTAATGACTCAAGAGTCTTGCCGATACCC
>SAMEA3663036__coassemble_2444_pt1 | contig 6162 bp, 3 predicted proteins | sample SAMEA3663036__metabat2_high_PE_031 | metagenome-assembled genome bin SAMEA3663036 (sample SAMEA3663036) | pig gut metagenome | biome: pig gut; feature: pig-associated habitat; material: faeces | place: France | collected 2012
ACCAAAACTGATCCTTGCCGATGAGCCAACAGGTAACCTCGATTCAAAGAATGGTCTCGAAATCATGGAACTGCTCTCGCAGCTCAATGCCGAAGGCACAACAATCGTGATGGTAACCCACAGCCAGCACGATGCAGCCTACGCCAATCGCATCATCAACCTCTTCGATGGTGAGGTGGTAGAGAATACCATATTGTAGTCCCCTCCCATCCCCTCCCGGCCTCCCCGAGGGGGAGGAGTGTTTTGATTACTTATATTCTATCTGAAAACATAATGATTACAGAAGCGTGAAAAGTTTATTGTATCTTTTTCGATGCTACAAATTAGCATCATCGCTCAACCTTATTGGGCTTGTCCTTGCTTTCCTGGGAAGTTATATCCTGCTTACGCATATCAGCTTCATCGGTCGGTTCAACCATGGTATCAATGACTATGAGAATATCCGTCGTGTCTACATCGGCGGTATTATGGAAGAGGATACATGGAGTTCAAGTTGCAGTCGATTGTTGGCAGACAATTTCAACAAGTGCCCTCAGGTGGAGAGCGTGGGTTATATGCGCAGATATGGCGAGATTCAATTTGATAAGGATGGAAGCACAATCACCTCTCTGGAATATCTGATTAGCGACGACATGCTGCAGGTTGCTGGTGCAGAACTCGTCGATGGCACACTGGATGTGTCCAAAACCATTGATGGCGGCGTCATCATTCCATCATCGTTGGCAGAAAAGTATTTCGGCCAAGCGATGGTGGCAGGCAAGTCGATGAAGTTATCTACCGGAGTAGAAAGAACTATTGTGGGCGTGTACAAGGATTTTCCTCTTAATTCCAATTTTGCCAATGCTGTCTATATCTCACTGGGCAAAGAAAACGAGGGCAATCTCAACAATTACAACTACAATGTCTATATTCGCACCAATAACAACGTGGAGGAAAGTGCTTTAAATTCTGCAATGAAGAAGATTTTGAGTGATACGATGGTGAGTGTCTATGGAGAATCGAATCAGGTAAAAGATTACCTGAAAAGGATTCGTTTCTCTTCGCTTTCGCTGGACAAAACTTACCTGAACGGACACGATCCGGAAATTGACAGAGGCAACAAGACAGTGTACTACATCCTCTGGCTGGCTGTCATACTGCTATTGCTCGTAGCGTTCATCAATTTTGCCAACTTCTCCATGGCTCAGGCACCCATTCGTCTGCGCAGCATCAATACGCGCAAAGTGATGGGCGAGAACTCTCTTTCACTCAGAATGCAACTGATGGGAGAGGGCATCATTGTCTGTCTCTGCGCATTTGCAGTCTCATTGCTATTGTCAGAATGTATAAGCAAATGGGCTTACATTAAGGAATATACACTGGGGGATGTTGCCATTCTTGCCAATCCAGACATCATACTAATTCTGGCAGTCACTGGTATCATCGTTGGCATACTTGCCACCATGTACAGTGCACGTTATATCACCTCTTTTCAACCGGCATTAGCCTTGAAGGGGAACTATGGCCTTAACCCTCAGGGACGAATCCTGCGTCAGGTTATCGTTGACATGCAGTTGGTGATGGCATTTGTAATGGTTATCTTTGTCAGCGTCATCTATTGCCAGCGGCACTTCATCTATAATTCTGATTATGGGTACAACAAGGATGAGGTGCTGATAGCAGATATTATTGAACTGCCGTCGGTGCAGTATGGTGCCTTGCGCAGCGAACTGGAGAAAATTAATGGGGTGGAGAGCGTGTCTTTCTCCTTCGGTATTCTTGGAGCAGGCGACCAGCACATGAGTTGGAGTCGCGGAAACGATGATGAACAATATTGTTTTGTAGCATGGCCTGTCGATTGGAAAATGCTGCGCACTATGGGCATTGACATCATAGAAGGACGCGACTTCAAGGAGACGGACAGCGATGTGTATATCATCAATGAGGCGATGAAGAAGAAGTATCCCAAGATAGAAATGGGAAAACCGCTCTATGACAGCGACCTCACTGTGCTTGGTGTGTGCAATAATTTCCGTGCCAGCACTGTTCGTGTGGATAGCAACGAAGAGCCTCTGGCGTTCGTCATCTTCGGAGAAAAGTATGCCGATTGGGGCAATAAGACAAATGTCCTGTATGTACGTCTGAATGCCAACACGGGCAAGAAAGCCCTACGGAAGAAGGTTTGCCAGACACTTGTGTCGTTCTACAAGGATCACCCCATACCCGACGTAAAGTTCATGGATGAGATTCTCGAACTTGCCTATAAGGACGAGATGCGTTTCATGACACAGATAGAGATCAGCACCATCCTGGCCTTCCTCATCACCATCATTGGTGTTTTCTGCCTGACGATGTTCGAGACGGAGTATCGTCGCAAGGAAATTGCCATCCGCAAGGTGATGGGCAGCAGCGTGAGCGAAGTCCTGTCACTCATCACCAGGCGTTACGCCCTGCCGCTCATTCTCTCTTTCGTGATGGCTGCTCCCATCGGATACTACATCAGCGAGCAATGGCTCCAGAACTTTGCCGAACATACACCTATCTACTGGTGGCTGTTCCCCGTGGCATTCCTCGTTGTCAGCACCGTTGTCATACTCACCGTCATCATTCAATGTTGGAGAGTAGCAACCATGAATCCTACAGAAAGTATCAAAACAGAATAAACAAAATTAAAACAATATACAATATGATCAAGATTGAAAATATCACGAAAGTATTCCGCACTGAGAATGTGGAGACAACAGCATTGAATGGCGTAAGCCTGGAAGTGAAGGAAGGTGAGTTCGTGGCTATCATGGGCCCTTCGGGTTGTGGCAAGTCAACACTCCTGAACATCCTTGGTTTGCTCGACAATCCCGATAGTGGCAACTACTACCTCGCTGGCGAGGAGGTGGGACACCTCAAAGAGAAGGATCGCACCAAGTATCGCAAAGGACGTATCGGCTTCGTGTTCCAGAGTTTCAACCTCATCGACGAACTGACCGTGGAGGAGAACATCGACCTGCAGCTCAAGTACCTCAAGGTGCAAAAGGCAGAGCGCAAGCAGCGAGTGCAGGAAATCCTTCGTAAGGTCAACCTCTCTCAGCGTGCTACCCACTATCCTCAGCAACTCTCTGGTGGTCAGCAGCAGCGTGTAGCCATTGCCCGTGCCGTGGTGGGCAAACCAAAACTGATCCTTGCCGATGAGCCAACAGGTAACCTCGATTCAAAGAATGGTTTGGAAATCATGGAACTGCTCTCGCAACTCAATGCCGAAGGTACAACCATCGTGATGGTAACCCACAGCCAGCACGATGCCGCCTACGCCAATCGCACCATCAATGTCTTCGATGGTGAGGTGGTGGAGAATACCATATTATAAAAAGTATGTTTTGAAGATAATTACGCAAAACAGTAATAGCCATCTGCTCTAAAACACAAGCAATGCTCATCATTATGCTAATGACCGATATGGGATAAAAGCTAACACACAAGAAAAGCCGTATCAAAACTCTACGAGGGAGAGTTGATACGGCTATTTTGTTTACGGTGGTTTCTATAATATGCTCCACCTTACCATAAAGGATTATGGATAACTATCCTTTACGGGCATAATTAGCGATTACAGACGCTCGTGAGCCTGGCGTGCTATCACGTCGAGCTGCTGCTCACGGGTGAGGTCGATGAACTTCACGGCATAACCGCTCACGCGGATGGTGAAGTTGGCATACTCAGGCTTCTCCGGATGCTCCATGGCGTCCTTGAGCTTGTCTACGCCGAAGACGTTTACATTCAGGTGGTGGGCACCCTGTGAGAAATATCCGTCCATGACATTTACCAGCGTAGCGGCACGCTCGTCATCATCATGTCCAAGAGCATCGGGGCTGATGGTCTGGGTATTAGAGATACCGTCGAGGGCATACTCGTAAGGCAGCTTGGCTACAGAGTTGAGTGATGCCAGCAGGCCGTTGCGCTCTGCTCCGTATGACGGGTTTGCACCCGGAGCAAGAGGAGTTCCGGCCTTACGTCCGTCGGGCATGTTTGAAGTGTACTTGCCGTATACCACGTTCGACGTAATGGTAAGAATACTTGTCGTAGGCTCAGAGTTGCGGTATGTATGGTATTTCCTGATCATCGACATAAATGTCTTGAGCAGCCATACGGCAATCTTGTCTGCACGCTCGTCGTCGTTGCCATAGCGTGGGAAGTCGCCCTCTGTCTTGAACTCAAGTGGGAAGCCGGTCTCGTCGCGTATGATGTTTACCTTGGCATACTTGATGGCGCAGATAGAGTCAACAACATGGCTGAAGCCTGCGATGCCGGTAGCGAAGGTACGGCGCACGTTTGTATCGATGAGAGCCATCTCGGCAGCCTCATAGAAATACTTGTCGTGCATGTAGTGGATGAGGTTCAGGGTCTTCACATATACGCTTGCCAGCCAGTCCATCATATCCATGAAGCGCGGCAGGAACTCCTCGTATGTCAGCACGTCGCCTTCTATTGGACGGTATGCCGGTCCACACTGCTCGCGGGTCTTGGAGTCTACACCACCGCTGATGGCATAGGTAAGACACTTGGCAAGGTTTGCCCTGGCACCGAAGAACTGCATCTCCTTACCAGTCTGAGTTGCGGACACGCAGCAGCAGATGCTGTAGTCGTCGCCCCAGATAGGACGCATCACGTCGTCGTTCTCATACTGTATGGAACTGGTCTTCACGCTAATCCACGCAGCGAAACGCTTGAAGTTCTCAGGCAGACGCTTGCTGTAGAGCACGGTGAGGTTTGGCTCTGGCGAAGGTCCCATGTTTATAAGTGTGTGCAGGAAACGATAGTCGTTCTTTGTAACCATAGAGCGGCCATCCTGACCAAGACCTGCAACCTCGAGCGTTGCCCATACGGGGTCGCCGCTGAAGAGCTGGTTATAGGATGGTATACGTGCGAACTTCACCATGCGGAATTTCATTACCAGATGGTCTATCAGCTCCTGTGCCTGCTCCTCAGTCAGAGTTCCAGCCTTGATGTCACGGTCTATATATATATCAAGGAATGTAGACACGCGTCCTACCGACATGGCGGCTCCGTTCTGTGTCTTCACAGCTCCCAGATAGCCAAAATAGAGCCACTGCACAGCCTCGCGCGCATTGGCAGCAGGGCGTGAGATGTCGAAGCCGTAGGAGGCAGCCATCTCCTTGAGTGCAGCCAAGGCCTTTATCTGCATTGAAACCTCCTCGCGCAGGCGTATAACCTCATCAATCATCTCGCGGTCGCCCATCTCTGAGAGCTCACGCTTCTTCTCTGATATAAGGAAGTCGATACCATAGAGAGCAACACGGCGATAGTCACCCACGATACGTCCGCGACCATAAGTATCTGGCAGACCAGTAAGGATGTGGTTGTGACGCACGTGCTTCATTTCAGCAGTATAGGCATCGAAAACACCATCGTTATGCGTCTTGACATAGTTGGTAAAGATGTCATGCAGCTTCTCGGAAGGCTGGTAGCCGTAAGTGGTGCATGCCTGCTCAGCCATCTTGATACCTCCGTATGGCATGAATGCACGCTTGAGGGGCTTGTCTGTCTGCAGACCTACCACCGTCTCAAGGTCTTTCATACTCTCGTCGATATAAGCAGGCCCGTAAGCGTTAATGCCAGAGACCACCTCTGTCTCCATATCCAGCACGCCACCCTTGGCCCTTTCCTCAGCCTGAAGTTCCTGCAGACGACCCCAAAGCTTCTTGGTAGCCTCAGTAGGACCAGCGAGGAACGACTCGTCGCCATCAAAGGGAGTGTAGTTGTTCTGAATAAAATCTCTGACATTAACTTCATCTTGCCAAAGGGACTTCTTAAATCCCTGCCATTCTGTTCTCATAAATGTGATTAATTGGGTTATGAAATGAGTAAAATCCTAAAAATAATCATTAACGAGTGCAAAATTACAAAAATATTACGAGATAAAAGAACTTTTGGCTATATAAATATCTATAGTCTCTAAATAAGCTGTCCAGTTTGATGTACCCAAAATGGAACTGTTCATGATTTACTCTGACTACTCGCTCGCAGAAAACACATCGACCAGCACGCGCTGTAAGCGCAGAAGAACATAGCCCAGGGTAGAGCGCAGCGGCACCCTGGGTGTAAGTGGACATTGTCCATGCGCGCTGTAAGCGCAAAAGCGTTATATATCCTGCTGTTATCTACGCTTTT
>SAMEA3663036__coassemble_2630_pt1 | contig 5860 bp, 6 predicted proteins | sample SAMEA3663036__metabat2_high_PE_031 | metagenome-assembled genome bin SAMEA3663036 (sample SAMEA3663036) | pig gut metagenome | biome: pig gut; feature: pig-associated habitat; material: faeces | place: France | collected 2012
GCAAATATGAATACGCCACAGACAAGATTTATAACCTTAGCGGCAATGAAGGTAATATACACAGACCATGCAGCAATAAGTGGTAATCACTCGAAATGTCAGATGAACCTGTTTTTTCTCTAAAACATCATCCGTGCAATCCGTGGGACAACATCTCATTTACAGAAACGCCCCCTCCTGCTTGCCGACTTTTTAACACGTCTCACTTTGTCAGCTCACTAATTATTTGTATTTTTGCAGCGAAATGACCAGCAATCAGTCTCAACACATGAAATGTACGCTCACAGCCATCATAGTTGCGCTGCTGTCACTTGCTGCAGTGATGTTGATTCCCGGCACATGCAGCAGCCCGTATGACGCTCGGCTCCAGCATATAGACAGCCTGATGGACCGCAACCCGCAGGCAGCTTACGACAGCCTGTCGCTATTCGACTCCCTTCACCTTTACGACGATGACAAGGCTTCACGGATGCGTCTGCTTATGCTCAAGGCGAAGGCGCAGAACAAGCTTTATCTCCCCATGCCATCCGACACCATCTTCAATGAAGTCGTCGCCTATTACGACCGCCACGGCTCTGCCAACGACCGCATGCTGTCCCGCTACCTGCTTGGATGCATATACAGGGACATGAAGGAAGCACCTATGGCATTGGAATGTTTTATTGATGCCGCAGAGCAAGCCGATACAACAGCAAGCGATTGTGACTATAATATATTGTTTAGGGTGTATGGGCAAATGGCAAGTTTATATGAATTCCAGCATCTGTATGATTACTCTATAGTTGCAAATAATCACTTTAGTGAATATGCTCTCAAAGCAGGTGACATTTACAACTATATACGTGGTAAAGAATTTGTAGGCGGTAACTACTTTGTTTTGGGTGATACCTTGAAGGCTCTTGACATATTCAAGAACTGCATCAGTCTATACACAGAACATGGTCTCCATAAAGCTGCTGCAAGTGCTTATCCTATCATTATAAAGACATATATATCCCGTGGACAATACGATTCTGCTCATATTTACATGGATATATTCGAAAACAAATCAGGGGTATTCGTTGACGAAAGGATAGTTCCTGAACGCATGCATTATTACTATACAAAAGGATTATATCAAATTGGCATTGGAAAAATTGACGCAGCGGAATACTACTTCCGGAAACTGCTTGGAAGTAGCTTTGATTATGAGGCATGCAAAGGTCTTATCTCTGTTTACAGATTAAAGATGGACATCGACTCCATAAGCAAGTACTCCTTATTGAGCGAGAAAGCCATGGACGATATCTTGTCAAGGAGCCAGGCAGAGGCAGTAATACAGGCAAAATCTTTATACGACTACAACAGGATGAGGAGATTAGCTGATGCCAGCAAGTTAAGGGAACAGAAAACCTTGTTTGCTGTCTATCTGATAATTTCTGTCGTCATAGTATTAGGTATTTATGTGGTATGGTATATTTGGAGTACAAAAAAGAGGAACCGCACCGAGAAAGAGAGGATGCGCCACATTTACGTCCTTTTGAACAATGAACTTTCGGAATCAAAAACGGAATTGGAGAATATAAGGAAAGGCTGCATATCCATTGTAGAGATGAAAGAGCAGGAATTGGAGGAACTGCAGAAAAGAGTAAAGGAACTGGAAGAACAGCTACAGGGTAACAAGTGGGCTAATGGAGATTTTGTACGGACTTATGAAGATATTGTATCATGCTTCAAGCGTTATACCATACCAAATGCTTCCAAATCATCCCCTACGAAAAGCGAGTGGAACACTTTGAGTGATATGGTAAGGACTTTCTTCCCAAAGCTGCACTCATTGCTTTCCCAAAGGAAAGATATCAGCGAGCAAGAGTTCAAGGTATGTATGCTGATATATCTTGGCTTCAAGACTGGTGAGATAACCACTATCCTTGACACATCCATGCAGTCGGTTTCCAACATAAAAGCGAGTGTCAGCAGAAAGCTTTTCAATGAGAAATCAGCGGCATCCTTATATAGGAACCTCTCAAAAATGTAGAAGTGTACTCAGGTGTATTATTTTTATAACCACCTTGAAATCAATACATTTTGATTGTATATTTTAGGTACAGGTGTACTCAGGTGTATTATTTTTGCGGATAAAATTTTGTTGTTTCAAATAGGCGTGTTATTTTTGCGCAAAACATTTTGTAATATGAAACACATTTTTATACTGCTTATGGCATTATCGATGATGCCTTCAATATCGAGAGGTGACTCTTTGGTATCGCAAATGGAAGTTTATTTGCACTATGACAATACCCTTTCAGACTTGGGAAGCAGACCAAGAGCACCGATACCTTCAATATCGGTATCACTATGCTACCATGTCTTCACCTTCTCGGAGTATCTTGCAGGCGAGACCATAGAGATCGTGTCAGGTGACACGGTTGTGTATACATCTGTAATAGGTGAGGATGGCACGGTAGTTGTTCCCGATAACCTTACAGGTGAATTCACACTTGTGTTGTACTTAGGGGATAAAACATATAGTGCTGAGGTGGAACTATAGAAAGGTGTAGGGACAAAGAACAGGCTGTTCAATAATGGCAACTGTTATTGGGAATCCGTCACGACATATTGTTATATTAGGAATTTCCCTATTGTCTTTTAGGGATTTTCCCTTTTTTTACACGACGCATGTTATTTATCTTTGCAGATATACTATTAAATACTAAACATCTATGAAACGATTTTGTATTATATTTATTTTGCTTTTTGGCATGGCATATTCTATGTCGGCGCAAGATATTACTGGTAAGTGGGAGTGTTCCAAAGAACTTTTAGACCGTCTTCAACTCCGCTATGATACTATGAAGGGACACTACACATTTAAAAAGAATGGTAAATTCACACTAAGGATAAAAGGCACAAAAAACATAATGAAGTATTCTGGTGGTATAGCTCTTAGGAGCAACAAATTTTACACGAGCCATTCGACTCACCGTCCTCTTTCTATTAAAGTATCAGGTAAGTATGTGGTAAAAGATGGAAAGGTATCAGCGTATGTAAAACTGAAAGATGTAAAAGTGAATGTGGGTATCAGCGCAAGGACACCACGAATTCCAGATGCTGACACCAATGACTTTGACTATAGTATGATACAATTTTATAACAAACTATACGATTCTGACTCATCCCAGGCAGACATACAGGCAAACATGATAAAAGCCGAAAAATGGTTTATGTGGTCATGGCGTGACCTATCTGTAAGACAGACGGGAGATTCGCTAGTTATAGGAAAAATAATAAAACTGACTAAAATGTAATATATCGTTGAACTTGTTTCCACGATTATGAAGTATTATGATGAGAAAAACAATTTTGAGCATTGCGCTTGCCATGCTCTATCTTTCCGCCAAGGCAGAGGTGCTTAGATGTACGATTCAAGAGAAAGAGGTCTATCTCGCGAACAAGGAGATGGTAGATTCCATGCTGGATTTCCGTTATCGTGAGGAAGTTGCCAGGATTAATCATTTCTTTCATGTGCCGGAGAAGGATATGGCAAGACTTGTGTTCTATGTCAAGAACCGTGAGTTTAAATATATCTGTCAGGACATACTTTACAAAGACTCGCTGGACAGGCGTGTGAAGAACAAAATCACGATAGAGCGGGTGTTTCAGGATTCCATAAACACAATCCTCATACCGACATGCCAACACCATATTTCTGGCGAGAACTTAAGCTATGCCTTGCACTGCAGGAACACGCTGGATCTTGACAGTGCGCAATATGCCTATATAATGGATAAGGCTCTGAGCATGGCACGGCGTATACGAAAAGACTATCGTGTGAATGTGTGGAATGAGGAAATGGAGATATTGAAGAAGACCCTTGACAAGGGGCAGCTCTGGTCTTTCTTCCGAAGAAAGAACTACTTGAAAGTATTGGATGAGTTTGACAAGGCGTGGGACAAGCTAAAGGAAGCAGACCTCACGGAGCAGCTCGACAGCGCAAAAGATGCGAAAGAAGCCATAAAATATATGCACAGACGGCAGATGATTAAGGATTTGTACCGCTATTACGGAACCTCGCAGAAGAAATATCTTGCAGAGCTTGACAAATCCAAGCCAAAGATGATAAAAATGCTGGATGGAATAGACAAGAAGGCAAGAGTTGAAGAGAAAGAAAAAACAGTGGGAAAAGAGTTTGTGTGGTAAATAACTACTTAGCTAATATCGAAAAGAATGGAAAAAACTATCAGATTATTAAGCAAATGCTGCATCGCGGCATTTATGATGCTTGTGTATGTCGTTGGGGCATTCGCTGGTAATACAAGAGTCGGCAATGACGAGGTTATGCACGCTGTAGGCGTGTTGAAGGGTATATATCAAGATTATACGAAAGAGAAAGCTGTCAGCATATTGCTGAATGCCGCCGAGAATGACACGGTGGCATACGCCATGAATGCGCTTGGACTCGCTTATATGGAAGGCATTGGGACGGAGCAGAATGCGGAAAAGGCTATTAGCTGGCTCAAAAAAGCTGGAGAAAACGGATACTGTGACGCTTACCACAATCTTGGTGTGATATACAAACTGGGAAAATGTGGCGAGAAGCAGAATTTCACAGCCGCTTACAATGCTTTCATAAAAGGGGCAGAGGCCGGGTCTGATGCTTGCAGGTACGGTGCGGGCTTTATGCTCTACAAGGGTCTTGGATGCGCACAGGACTATGGCAAGGCTATGGAGCTGTTTCAGACAGCATCTGACAACGGCAACGTCTATGCAACATACATGTTGGGACTGTGCTACCGCAACGGCTATGGAACAGCGCAGGATGAGGAACAAGGCATGGAACTGCTGAATCAGGCTGCCACACTCGGATATAGCGCAGCCATAGAGGAGATGTCACGTAAAAATCCTGAGAATTATCTTTCTGGCATAATTGTCTCAGACAGTGCGTTTACTGATATCCCAGCCTCTATGCCGGAGATTAAGGCTGACGTGAACGACACCACCCTGCTGAGGGGAAAGTACAGCGGATGTGTCGTGATGTACGACTGGAGCGGGCGGCATGTCCTTGGAGAGAAACCTGTCTGCATGTCTGTATCCAGAACAGGAGTGGAAATCTCAGGATATCTGCTTCTTGGAACAGACAGCGTTCCTTTTAAGGCTGACATCACGGCGGAAGGCTCCCTCAAATTCAAGAAGAGCTACGTAAGCCTCAAAGAGCGGTATACATTTAACGGAAAGGTGCAATACAGGCTCGACAGTGCGGATCTTGATATATGGAACGACAGGATACGTGGCAGGCTTTCTCTCTATTCCCTGTCGCAGCGTGAGCCTGAGAGACCGATGTTTATGGAACTATACCGTGGGGCATACGGAAAAACAGACAATGACAACGCCTGTGCTGACGGATATATAGCCATTGCGCCAAATCCGTTTGACTCTCAATTTGATGCGATTTTCGAGCTGCGGGAGAATGCCACTGCCACGGCAAGGGTATTCGACAAGTTTGGTGTGTTGATTTGGCAGCAAAGCCTTGGCACTTTTGAGGCTGGGAAACACAAAGTTACGCTTAGTCCTGATATAAGACCGGGCTATCATGTGCTGAACATCTCAGCAGGCAAGCAGGTTCTTCGTACAATAATTGTTAAAAAAGGAGACAACTGACGAGAAAGACATTTGGAATAGTAATATTTTTGCTAACTTTACTTCCATTAATGGGCTTCGGTGATGCCTTTTTCATCAAAGCACAGAATTTCGCTTTCTAGAACGGGGAATACTGGCTGCCGGAAGTAGGAGTTGAGGCAGAACATAAAGTGAAATGTTAGGCTTTATAAAACAATAAAATATATAATATTATGACATTAGATAAATATTTGCAAACGATTAA
>SAMEA3663036__coassemble_4314_pt1 | contig 4039 bp, 2 predicted proteins | sample SAMEA3663036__metabat2_high_PE_031 | metagenome-assembled genome bin SAMEA3663036 (sample SAMEA3663036) | pig gut metagenome | biome: pig gut; feature: pig-associated habitat; material: faeces | place: France | collected 2012
ATATCTGTGAAATCTGTGAAATCTGTGGGACAAAATGGAGAGGAAGTTAAAAAACCACGGATGACACTGATGACACGGATAGGTAGGACAGGGGCCTTACAGATAAAATCTGTGAAATCCGTGAAATCCGTGTGAATAAAGATAAAAAGCAGCTGTGGGGATTATCACATGGTTCGATATAGACGAATTTATAACAACAAAATACTAATTATGAAAAAGAAACTTTATCAAAAACCAAACATTAAGGTGCATGAGGTTCCAAAGGACGCACTGCTTGCAGCATCAGGATCGTTTGAAACTAAAACGACATGGGATTATAGAGGCGGGGCTACTGAGGGAAATCCTACGGTTAGCGGAACGCAACCAGGACCTATCATCAACTCCAAGCGGGGAAACCTGTGGGGAGACGATGAGGAGTAATACACACACACACATGAACAGAGTAATAAAAAAATTATGAGACAGAACCTATTTCTGACTTTTGTTGCCATGACTATGGCCGTATGCCCTGGGGCTATGGCGCAGAGTGGACAGACGCCCACTAATGGCAGCAGCTACTACATCAGGAACGTCTACACTAACCAGTATCTCTGCCAGGATGGCAAGGGTAGGGTGATGCTGTCGGCAAGTGGAACACCGCTGACCTTGCAGTCAATCCCCAACAGCAACGTAGGTACCTACTACCTGCTGGACTCCTCCGACACGCTGTCGGCAACAGTGCCCGAGAGGCTACTGAGCAATGGCGGTATGTACGAAGAGTGGACATTTACGGCTGCAGAGAATGGCACGTACAATGTTGCACTGAGAAACAGCGGCGTGAACGCCTACACCTATCTGGAATATAGCGACCTTACAGGCGACGTCCTGCGTAACCCGTTGGCCCCATCGGCAAGTGACAAGAAGGCGCAGTGGGTTTTTGTGTCTGAAAGCGAGTACGAGGCACCTACGCTGACATTGAAGGAGGGCGATACAAGCTACAGCCGTCCTATAGGAACATTAAACGTGCTGTTCCAGCGTTCGCTTGCGCTTAACAAGTGGAATACACTATGCTGTCCGTTCCCAATCAGCGCGGTGCAGTTGAGGAATCAGTTCGGTGACGACTGCGTGCTCCTTGAGTTCACGGGAGCTACCGACGAGACCATAGACTTCACTCCCGTGGATAGTGCCGAGGCAGGAATTCCTTACCTGCTGTGGCCCACCAAGGCAGCATCCGACAACACTAACTATAGGTTCGACAATGTTAGCGGCTTCGCAGAGGCTCCTACGGACGTAAGGCAGGGAGGAATAACGTTTATCGGTACCTTCGTCCTGGGAACAGTACCAGCCAGGGCATACGTGTGGAGTCAGAACAAGCTCTACCACCTGACAGACTCTATGGCCCTCTACGGCTTCCGCAGCTACATGTGGGAGGATGAGACGGTGCTGTCGAAGCTCAGCAACTGGACAATCGGCGGCTCGACAGCCATCGACGGCATCGTAGAGTCTTTCGATACCAAGCCCTACGACATCTACAACCTCAACGGACAGAAGGTCAAGACCAACGCCACATCGCTTGACGGACTGCCCAGCGGACTGTACATAGTGAACGGAAAGAAAGTAGTGAAAAGATAACAGACACAACTATGAGACATACATTATTATATATATGGGCCGTGGCAGTTTACATGATGCTCGGCTTCGGAACTGCTCAGGCTGACACCACACTGTGGAGCAACTACGCTCCAGGCGGCAACAGCTTCTCGAAATCTATAGACATAGACTTTACGACACAGAGCATAAAGGCTGAGATAGACCTCAGCACATGCTCGTCGTCAAAGACATGGGAGAACATTCTGTCGATAGGTACTGGAATTAGCAGCTGGAACGGCTACTACAATGTCCACCTATACTACACGGCAAGCAGCAAGACGCTTCAGCTGAACTGGGTAAGCCAGCAGTCAAACAGCATCCAGACAGACATAACTCTCTCCAGCACTACGCTGACCGTAGAGTTATCCTCAGCAGGTCTGAGCATCAACGGCGAGGTACATTCCAGTTATACGGGAACTGTACTTTCCAACCTGCTGTCGCAGACAAGTGTTGACATAGGCAGCACGCAGGGAGGGACAAGAAGCTGGGCCACATACAACTATGTGACTGTAACAGGTGGCACGGAGACAGGTGGCGGCGAGACGGAGACTACCACATTCGTAGCTCCTGAGTATGGCAAGTCTTACTATATCGTACCAGTAGATGACCCAACTAAGGCCATAACCGTAACAACGAGAAATACTGATGAGTCGCTGAAGGTTCAGTCACTTACTAATACGGAAGGACAGCAATGGACAGCCGTAAACAGCACATTTAACTCTGGTTACCCATATCTTTTCAAGAATGTGATGTCTGGCCTCGCCATGGACATGGCAAATAACAGTTCAAGTCTCAGTCCTTTGCAGTGGACTGACGAGATCAGCTACAATAATAGCGCAAACAAGAACCAGGAATTCTGTCTTGTTGACCAGGGTAACAATACCTATAAACTGAAGACACAATACACTAATTGGTATGGTAATACAACCATATACTACCTGACCACCACTTCTGGCGAAACCATGACACGTACTACAAGCGAGGGCGATGCTGCCGTATTTGGTTTCATCAGCATTGATAGCACCTCTGGTGGAGGTGAAGGTGGAGGAGAGTCTGGTGGAGGAGAGTCTGGTGGAGGCGAGTCTGGCGGAGGCTCTACTACTGAGACACCTAACCACGGAAGCTTTAGCGTGAGCTGGGTTGCCGACCAGACGGTATATGCCAAATACAAGGAAGAGGCACACGCTACATTCATGCCTTATGCCTCGACAGCTGACCTGAAGGCTGACGTGAACTACCACAAGCCTTGGCTCACACCAGAGAACAACACCGAATACCAGAGCCTCAACGGCACATGGAAGTTTAAGTTCAATTCGGGTTCTAATGGCACACCAGGCTCTCACGACTATTATAGCGAGACTCTCAACGACAGCGGATGGGATGACATAAAGGTTCCACTGTCATGGGAGATGGCCAACTACGGCAAGCCCGTATATACTAATGTGGGTTATCCGTTCTATCCAGACTATGCCCCAAGCGCCAACTACGGACGCTCTGGCCTCTACACCAACGTTCATAACGCAACGGGCTTCTACCGTAGGACTATGAACATACCAGCAGACTGGAGCGACAAGAGGATATTCCTGCACTTCGATGGCGCATACAGCGCGATAGTGGTATGGGTGAACGGCAACTTCGTGGGTTACTCGCAAAGTTCGAACACCGATGCTGAGTTTGACCTCACAGGCTTCGTCTCTACAGGCGACAACCAGCTGTCGGTATGCGTATACCGCTGGTGCGACGGCTCGTACTTGGAGGGACAGGACATGTGGCACCTGTCGGGAATACACCGTGACGTATACCTCGTGGCAACACCGAAGACATTCGTCAGCGACCACGTGATAACATTCTCGGCATCCAACACTGCTGCTACGGCAGGTAGCATGAGCGTTGCCCTGACAATGGACAACCGTGACGGCGGCTCGGCAACAAAGACTGTACATGTCACCCTGCTCGACAATGATGACAACGAGATAGCCTCTGGCTCTGCCACATTCTCCATGTCGTCGGCAACAACTACAACCAAGACCGTTACCCTCTCCGGACTCTCGGGCCTGAAGGCATGGAGCTGTGAGGAGCCAAACCTGTATACCGTGCTCATAAGCCAGAAGGATGCCAGCGGCATCGAGGAAATGGCATTCTCTACACGCTATGGCTTCCGCAATATCACACAAAGCGGCAATACCGTGCTCATCAACGGACAGAGGGTATACTTCAAGGGTGTGAACACTCAGGACACCGACCCATTGACGGGCCGTGCCATACGCCTGGAGACCATGCTGCGTGACGTGGAGCTGATGAAGCAGGCGAATATCAATACCGTGCGCACCAGCCACTATCCACGCCAGCCGAAGATGTATGCCATGTTCGATGCCTACGGACTCTACTGTATGGACGAGGCAGACGTGGA
>SAMEA3663036__coassemble_7110_pt1 | contig 2786 bp, 1 predicted proteins | sample SAMEA3663036__metabat2_high_PE_031 | metagenome-assembled genome bin SAMEA3663036 (sample SAMEA3663036) | pig gut metagenome | biome: pig gut; feature: pig-associated habitat; material: faeces | place: France | collected 2012
TCGATGCGATGGCTGCATCGGGAGTAAGTTTGATGTCTGAAATCGTCATATCTTCAGTGCCTTCCTTTTTGAAAGCCACACATACCCTGCAATGTGCATAAGCAAAACGGAGGTTGACTCTTTTGCCGAAATCATCAGAGCCATTCATTATCTTAAGCGGTTCAGCTGCCATCACGCTGCCCGTCGTGTTGTTCTCAAGACTTAATGTCATCGAACTGGCATTTATATCCATGACTGCATCGATAGGCGCTCCTGCCGTAAACAGATAGCTGTCGGCATTCGGATTCCAATATACGAGATGTTGGGTGTCGTTGACATACGACCAATCGTCATTCTCGAACTTCACCTTATAGCCATCCATCGCCACTGTCCGCGTTCCACCTTTTTCTGAAACCGCAAACACCTTGAAGTTGTCATACATCCCTTGGGGTATATATCCCCTCGTGAACGGAGACACAGGCGCAGCGGATACCATAACGGGTGAATATCCGGGGACATCATCCCCGGATATTTCATCCGCCTCATTACAGCCATTCAGCAGTAAGGAGAGCGATAATATAGTTATCGTATGGTATAGCTTCACGTGGAGTGAATAAGGATTTAGAGGGTGATGGTGACTTCAACATCATTCCATGGAGCCACCTCATTAACACTGAAACGAATAGGAGCCAACATGATAGGATCGCCGTCATCCTCATAACCTACATTGCTCTGCATTATTATATTATAAGTGTAACGTCTGCCTGCCAAGAGTTCTGAAATGTCAGCCGAATTGGCGCTTGTGCCATGCATAGGTATATACATTTCCCCATAATCGTTCTCACTACCTACAAGATAGTGGCCTGCAGCCTTCACCTTACATGTAAGCTTGAGACATACGAAGTCACTTGTTGACAGCTTGCCACCATTTAGGTCTGCTTTATTTCCATTCCACAGGGTCTTTCCAGTTCCTTTCACATAATGTTGAACGCTGCTATTTGTGGCAAAGAGATAGCCATTGGCTGCATTGCCAAACAATTCAACACCATTTGCTCCATAAACAATAGTCTTTGGTGAGGAAGACAGATCAAAAGAGCGGATTGCGTCTGATTGTGCTGCCTTATAGCTGGCATTGCCAGTATTATCTACCAACACTTTACCCTTTGTCGAGGTATTAAGCACTTCAACCTTCTGCACCGTTACAGAAACATCCACTGCGGCTACCTTAATGTTTATTGCCTTAATCTTTGAGAAAGCATGATTGAAGCGCAAAGGCACGTAAGCAGTTTGTGACTGATTAGCTTGTCTGGCAAAGAGCACATCCTGATTGCCAGTCTCATTGGTGATGGTCATGATAGTGTTCTCTGTTGATGAACTGGCAAACGTGTCACCATTCCCTGAATATGGGAAGTAGGCATAGAAATCCATGGTGCTTGAAGGCCAGTATTTCAGTTCACTTGAAACGTTATAATCCCAATAACCGCCACCAGTAAAAGATGCGTCTGTTTTCCATACCTGCTCAATGGCCTTATCCGTAGATCCTAGATAGAGATTGTTGTCAGAGGTATAACCTACTACACCAAAGCTACCAGTTTTCATCACGCTAATATCTGCATCTCCACTTTCATAAGCACGCGTCTTTGAAGAATACGCACTGAACGAGATCGTGTTTGCCTTATCAACAAAACCCTCCTCGTTGATTTCCTTTGTGCAGCTTGCGAATGCGAGCAAGGCTGCTAACGAAACATAACCAAATGTTTTCATAATGTAAAATTTTTTATTTGATATAATGATTTATCATATTATTAATGCGTGTTTAAAGCACAATATTCTGTATTATGTCATTCCAAGGAACAGTTTCGGGAACCATGCCTTGATTCGGCTCCTCGGATGAAGGGGGACTAGCGGGCGGCAACTCTATTTCGAATGCTACATCAATGTCGAGGTCGAGGTCAAGTTCTATAGAGTGCTCCTTTAGCCATTCCTCAAACTGCGGGGTCACGTCTGTCTTCACTGTGTGGATGGTATTGTCCACCAGCACGAAGTTGAGTGTGAGCTCAAATTTGGTTCCTTCCTTCAAGCTCTCATCATCAAAGCCGAAGCTGTAGAATGACTGGGTGAGCATAGCCTCAGTGTAGTCGCTGTTGCGGAACTCGCGGTTGATGAGGTTGAACGCATATATAGTTGTCTCTTTGCTGGGCTTTCTCGTAGAGAGGTTCACCGACTTTGATAGTCCCGTGATAAACGCAGGCTGCATGCCCTTGCAGTAGTTCATACCTTTTACATATACCTTCACATTGACCTTCTTCGTCACGGACTTCTGCACGGTGTTTATCTCGCGTGCCACATAGTCTCGGTAGTATTCGTCCGGCATGTCGTAATAGTATTCCTTCTCTATAGGCAGGAAGGCAACATTGCGAACTGCAGAAACGGTGAGGTAGTCGGGATAGTCGGTGTAGACGGTATCTGCGTCGATATACGCCTTGAAGTCGCCGAAGGCTAACTCTGTGTCAAACTGTATGCTGGGCAGCTCTTCACGGCTGTCGTTTATGAGTATCATGTCGTAAGTGCCAGGGGGAAGCCCTATTACAGGGGAACTCCAGTTGGCGTCTGGCGGCAACTCTTCCACAATATGATGGGTGAGGGAGTCGAATACGAATATTGTGACCCCATTCAGCTGGTTGTCATCATCATATCCTTTGTTGTCGGGCGAGAAAGCTGTCTGGCTCCAGTCTATCTTGATTTGCACCTTGCTTCTGCCCAGTGTCTCGTAATACAGGTGGTCGCGGGAGCACGCAACAGAAGAT
>SAMEA3663036__coassemble_12678_pt1 | contig 1837 bp, 2 predicted proteins | sample SAMEA3663036__metabat2_high_PE_031 | metagenome-assembled genome bin SAMEA3663036 (sample SAMEA3663036) | pig gut metagenome | biome: pig gut; feature: pig-associated habitat; material: faeces | place: France | collected 2012
AACATCCCGCAGGAGGAAATGGAAGCGTCGCAACCTTCCCTTATCCGCCGATTGCCACAAATAGCCAAAGAAGCATTGGGCATAGTACGCGGTGTACTCCTCTATGTCATCATAGGCATAGGCATCGGGGCCGCCATACATGGTTATGTGCCAAGTGGGTTCTTTGAAGCATATTTGAGCGGCGAACATTGGTATGCAGTCCCATTAGCAGTCGTGCTTGCCGTTCCGATGTATGCCAATGCCGCAGGCATCGTACCAGTCGTGCAGGTATTTGTAGCCAAAGGGGTTGCATTGGGCACAGCCTTGGCGTTTATGATGTCGGTAGTAGGTCTCTCCCTGCCAGAAGCCACCATGCTCAAGAAAGTGATGAACATGAGGCTCATAGGCATCTTCTTCGGCACCATTGCCCTGTTCATCATCCTGCTGGGATGGTTGTTCAATATGGTATTGTAGTTTTGTAGTTGAATACGCAAGTAATGTTATCTTTCATTCCTATATGCAGACGGAGTCTTACCGGTATGCGACTTGAAGAAACGGACGAAATGCTGGGGATATTCAAAGCCGAGACGACTACTGATAATTGTAATAGTCAGCGCCTCATCATTAAGAAGTTGTTTGGCATAAGCAAGAACATGGTCGGAAATGATGTCCTTGGCAGTACGCCCCGTTTCCACACGCACCAGATTGCCGAAATAGCCGTTAGACAGGCAGCATTTGTCTGCAAAATAAGCTACCGTTGGCAAACCGTCATGCAGGGCTTTTGTGGAGATATAATCATCAAGCATTTCTATGAATTTCTTTACCACTGAATGGTTTATCTCCTCGCGGGTTATGAACTGGCGGTCGTAGAAGCGGAGGCAATAGTTCAGCAGCAGTTCTATGTTGGAAACGATAAGTTCTCGTGTATGCTTGTCGATGGCACGATGAAGTTCCTGCTCTATCATGGCAAGCACACCCCGAAAGACTTCCACTTCCTGGGCAGAGAGATGCAAAGCCTCGGTACTGGCATAACCGAAGAACTCGTAGCGGTTTATCTGGCGGCCTAATGCGGTGCGGTTGAGAAGGTCGGGATGGAACACCAAGGCGGTGAACTTGGCAAAAGGCACATCGGGATTTGGTTCAACATTAACTACCTGCCCCGGGGCAAAGCTGGTCACAGTCATCTCGTCGAAGTCGTAGGGTGTTCGACCGTAAGAGAGCTTGCATCCCTTATTCTCCTTGAGATAGATGGCATAAACGCCATAGTGCATCACACACTCTTTGATATGTTCCGTGTTCTCCACATGCACCACGCTCACCAAGGGATGAAGTGTCTCCACCCCCTGATAGTCGTTGAAATCTTGTATGGTATTGATAAAAACCTCTTTCATATTATTTTATTGTTTCTGAAACCCAAGTTTCCATCTCTTTCTCACTGACATGATTCAGCAGTCTGCCTGTCTGCCACTTGATGTTTGGATAAGACTGTTTCAGTACGGCAACACTGTTGGCGATGGTGCTGCTTCCAGACGTTGCGAAAGGAATCACAGTCTTGCCTGCCAAGTCTGCTGTTTCAATGAATGTGTTTACTGTTCTTGGTGCGAGGTCCCACCATATAGGATAGCCCAGGAAGACGAAATCATACTTGCTCACATCCACCGAAAGGGCTTTTATTTCTGGTCGAGCCATAGGATTATTCATCTCTACCGAACTACGCGACTGTTTGTTTGTCCAGTCGAGGTCGGCACTGGAATATGGTTTCGCCGGAGCTATCTCACAGATGTTGGCATCAGCGATTTTTGCAATTTGTTTTGCCACTTGCCTTGTTGTTCCCGTTGCCGAGAAATACACTACCAAT